>ENA-UPTA01002345-UPTA01002345.1-activated-sludge-metagenome-genome-assembly--contig:-NODE-2345-length-19642-cov-8.230714_pt1 | contig 19642 bp, 2 predicted proteins | sample MGYA00238184_ERZ773361 | MGnify/ENA primary metagenome ERZ773361 (study PRJEB29100, sample SAMN05720205) | activated sludge metagenome | isolation source: anaerobic digester from wastewater...
CCATAGCAATCATAGCTGTCTGCAATGTGACCTATGAGAGGCTGATAGATGTGATATCTAAAATCATCGATTGGATCTAAAACGTTCCTTGCAAAGTTTGCATAGGCACGTTTTTCCGGATCGCGGTAAACTTTTTTCCAGTATGGATCGTAGTATGGACCATCCTGTGGAACAAAGAGTGAGCCAGCATACTTGGCAAGATCTGATACTTCCTTGAATACGTGGACATATACTTTTCTGTCCTGGACAAAACCAGTGAGATCACAAGAAGCCCTGTAAGGAGTGAGTTCAAACTTGGCCACATCATGGTCTTTGTCGATTACCCTGAATACTTCTGCAATATTGTTGTAGGCAGAACGTGGGAGGTTTTCAAGCAGGACATAGTACTTGTCTGTCGACTTAGTCGGTGGTGGATTAACGGTGATTTCGACATGTGAGGTCTGCTCGACCATAAATGGCTGGTCTACTTTGACCTGAACATCTATCTTGCCTGGAAGGATTTCGAAATCCATGTAGGCATTGTTGCCATTATTACCTGTCGAGATCATGTTGACCGGGTTGCTGGTCCAGAGCAATCTGCCAAGCTGAACCATTGAACCGCAATGATACTTTGTTCCCTGGACTTCAATTTCTGAGAGTCTCTGTGACCTAAAATCAACAGATGTAAGTGCCTGTGGCAGGAGATAAAGATCTTCGCCAGGGTCATACTGGTTGTTGAGTGGTATACCATTGGCAAGATGTGGTATGTCATAGAAGAAGACGTCCATACCATTCGTTGGTGCAAAATAAGTAAGCTGCTGGCCAACATCAAGATCACCATCAGCAACAATTGAACCAGCATAATAATGAACCATTGTCGAGCCACGATATATGGTGACATCAGAAAGGCGGACATCGCCTCTGGAGATCATTCCAAAGCCACCGATTTCAGTTATTTCCCTACCTGCAGCATGGGCAAAATTGAGCGGCACGCCAACAGTTATTGTATTTGCACCAATTGCCACGATGATGCGATATTCAATTTCTCCTGGGTTGTCTGGAGCAATCGATATTGTGTCGCCAATCGCAAAACCTGTTGTGGAATTGACTGGAAGAACTGTATCGCCGGCAAGAACACCGGCTGAGAGAGCAGTCTGACCTGCAATGCCAGTTTCCATGTCCATATCGCGATAGATGTGTTCACCACAACCATAGCCATTGCCATTGGTATCGTAATATCCATATCTTGGGCCAACAATCTTTGGCGAGGTAAATGCAACCAGGCTACCAATCAAGTCGTTTGATGAACCCCTGCCATAATCAAGATCCCATTTTGTTAGTGATTCTGCACCAACCATTTGTTCCATGGTTTCGTCCCATTCGATGTTTGGTGAGAGATCAAGTGGTTTGGTGTATCCGGCAAAGTTGATGTTATAGCTACGGTTATTGTCTACTCCATCATCAAGCCATATCGACCATCCACCGAATTGTCTCTCTTCAAATTGGACTTTCTGGAAGACTGTTGCTGGCACAAAGAATTCATTTGCTTTTTCGGCAAGAACTGCATCCTTCTGGACTCTCTGGAAATGGTTGATTGTAGTGTCAAAACCAGAGCGTATGGAAGCTGCGGTGAGTGCTGGGTTGATACCTTTCCACTGACCATTGTCCCACCAACCAATCCAAGCGTCCGTTTCAACAGCAATGTCATATTCTGGCGAGAGGCATCCACCATCAAGAACTTCGGCCATGAGCAGGAGGTCGCCATCAGATATACCACCTCTAAGGAGACCATCGGTATCATAGAGAAGTGTCGGGTTATCTGGATAGTGATTGTTTACGTTGTCCTGATAGCCATTGACATTGGTAATACGAATATCTCCCTCTGAAACCTGCATCTGTGGATCAGTTATATCGCGATAGATAAATTCACCGACATTGTATGCACCGTTTATCTGGCCACTGATGACTTGATCATGGAATCTTTCATTGAGTGTGAAGGCTGGATCAAAAGCAGGATCCTGGAAAGCCCAGAGCGATGTACCAACATCATAATCGTCACCAGGTTCATAGAGTGACGGGATTCCATTATCTATAACATCAGAGTTTGGTGGATAGGTTGCATTGAAAGAACCTCTGTGTATGGTAACGCCAGTAAGACGAGTGTCGCCACCATCAACAAATGAGAGGACTCTTAATCCACCAGTACCAGTACCCATGTAAGGAACATAAGTACCGCCCTTGCGATATATAAACTCACCATACTGATAGGATGGTGTATGCGCAGGAATTGGAGCAACAACTGAGTCAGGATATGAAGCAAAGTGGGAGACGTTCTCGGCATGGAGCACAGAACCTGCATCAGCCATGTTATACATTGGTTCAAGATTGATTGTGAAGTTTGTTAACGTAAGGCCAACGTCCCAGTCTGCATAATCCTTCTGTCCACCAGATCCATAAACAACACCTGTTGGTCTAACACCTGCAGGACCAAAATGCGTTGGGTCAGGATTGTTTACTGGTGGTCCATACTGCGATTCGGAGAGTGCATAGAAGTCGTTTATATCAGACCAGCCAAGCTTCCAGAGCCTCTTCGTGTTCATTGCATCCCAGAAATAAATCCTTGGCTCATATTCCGGGGCAGCTCTGTTGTTTTGCTTGTAGCTCTCGCTGTGGAACTGATATACACCAGTTGTATTTGGATTTGTGAATGGGTTGTAGTCAGGATCAAGAATATATGGGCCCTGTGTGTTATTTGACACTATCGGATCGACGAGCGCCTTTGGGTTGTCCTTGCAATTGTCCCAGGGCGACCCAAATGGATCTCTCTGATAGTTAACATCATACGGGTCAGCATATGCATAATAGCGTGGATCATTGAAACGGCCATCTGGGTCAAACCATGCCTGTCCCCAACCATCAAGTATTACATACCAATGGTCTTTATAGGTTGACTTGCCGCCATCCGGGATAACCGTCAGCCAAACTTCAGTCCAGAGACCTGATGCAAAGAGGTCGTTGGATGAGATTATTGCGTTGCCTGTTGCTGGAACACAATAAAGCGGGGTAGCTGGTGGAATCGGAATTGATTCTGGCCTTTGATAGACGGCCCTGAGTGCATAAGGCATTGGGAAACCGTCATTGGGCCTTCCCCAAACCTCTTCGCCGGCTTTCTGCCACGGAACCATTTTGCCATTAAGAAGGGCACGACCATATCTGTCGTAACCAATCTTGTTCCATCTATTGGCCACCATGGTTGCCGGTGTGTTGGGGCTTGCCGCCTGCGATTCTGGCGCTGTACCAAACACAGGGACAATACTAAGCACCATTATTACGGTGATAAGCAGAGTCAAAATCTTTTTCATTTGCTCTCTCCTTCGCACAGGGTTTGCCTTGCGGGTAAACCCATTCCCTTGAAGGTTTGCAACACTATCGTTGCAAACACATCTGCTACTAAATCAACGTTTGATAAATCAAACCCTAATATCAATCTTTGTTTCACGGCTTGGGCCGGGTTTTGATCCGGCCCAAGCAAAAACTTCATTGCTACTTTAGGGGGAGACTACTTGCCCCAAACTCTCTTGATTGTGATTACCTTACCCTGTGGCTCATAGGTAAGCATGTTGACAGAGGTGGTATCCATGTCAAGCACCTTGGTGATAAATGAAGCCGGGATAAGGGCCTTGCCTGTTGCAACTACCGGAGCAACTGGGAGAGTGACTGTATTTCCATTGAGTGTTGCAGTGGTCGAGCCAATCGTGAATTCTGCCGCGTACTTGTCAATGGTTATTGTAAGCCTATTGTTTTCGAATGTAGCTACATAGCCAAGCTCTTGAAGCTCTAGAACTGGGATCATTGGTGTTCCAGTTGCCTTGTCAAGAAGTGGTGGCTGGGTAAGAAGATCTGCCTTACCATTAAAGATCTTCTGGGTATTGCCAACAACCAGTTTCAATGTGTTGACTTTGAGTACTTTGAAGGTTGCAGTTGAGGCCGGGGTAGTATTACCTGCCGCATCCTTTGCTGTAACAATAACGTCGAGAGGTGTTCCAGCAGCAGGCACAAATTCGGTGGTTTGCCAGTAATCATTTACCACAGTGACCCCAAGGTCAGTTCGCATTCCGCCAGCTTGCTGATAGGTAACAGTTATTGTTGATTCTGGATCAACTCTACCTGAAAGCTTTAGCTTGCCCTCGTTGTTGATAATGTAGTTGTCAATCTGTTCTTGGGTCGGCATGATGAGTTTTGGTGGATCTTTGTCAAGAACAACACGGATTGTAGTTGTGCGAACTGCACCATTTGGACCTGTAGCAACAAGTGTGATGATGTTTTCGCCAGGAACCAGGTTATAGGAAGCTTTCCACTTGCCAGTTGCATCAACTTCAGCATTGATTGTATTGAGTTTTAGAGTAGAACCCTTCGTCACATCACCAGTGAGGGTGATGGAAGTTTTGTTGGTGATTCCAGGGAACGTATCAATATTGATTGATGGTGGTGTGAGATCAATATCAACGAACAGCTCTGCGTACCCGGTAACTTTGCCTTCCATTGTTGCCTTGACAACAATCTTGGAAAGCGATTCTGGTTTCACATTGGCGAATGTTGCCTCACCATTTATATCAGTGGTCTGCTCAAGATTGATTGTTCCATCTTCTGATTTGAGTGTTACCTTGACGCCTTCCATCCTGTAACCTGAACCTGCTTCGGTGATGGTGGCAATTACTGTATCGGCCTGACCAAGCCTCAATATCTTGTTGAGTGGTTCTGCCTTTACGTCAAGACCCTTGCAAGAATCAAGTCTGATTGAATCTGCAAGATAGAACATGTTTCTCATAACTGGGTCGGCAACAACATTGTTGGTCCTGAGGTTCCAGTCAATATTACGTGCATATAGTATTGCAGTAACATCTTTACCAGTACCTGTTGGCTTCCATGAAATCATGGTTTCGACAGCCTTTGGATCAACTTCTGAATTGTGCAATCTGCCAAGGGTAAGACTTTCATGCTGTGAGGTTATTCCCTGTGGGAGATAAGCTCTATCGTTGCTTGTGAGAACATAGCTTTCTTCTTTGATCTTGTTGTCACGTGGATCGGCCGGATAGACCCTTACGATAAAGTGGTTGAGTCTACCATATGTTGCATCGTAATATTCTGGGCTGAGAAGATCCTTGCTGGCTTCTTCACCTGTTTGTGGATCATAAAGCTTCACTATCGGGGATTCAACCTTTGCTACATTGTCCGGGATTGCTTCCCAGTCAAGTCTAAAGCTTCCATCGTTGGTACCCCACCAATTGTCACTCCATCTAGACTTACCATGTCTGAACCTGCTGTATATCTTGTTTGGATCAAGAGAATTGTACCACTGCGGGTTACCATAGACATCGCCAAAATCACCGCTGTTGGAGTAGAGGTTGTTTCCAACCAAACCACCAACACTCATCTTGTCATCTGCGAAGTAGTAGAAGCTTGCTTCACCGTTTTGATTGAATGAGAGTGAGTCTGCATAGGAGAGATAATGGTCAGTATTCAAGTCACAGAACACATATCCGCCACCATAAGGACTGTTGTAGATAGCACCAAGTCCCCATCCTTTATTCGCGGATGGTGGAAGGTCATGGGCCCTCTTGGTTTCAAATCTCAGGTCATCAAAGCGGAAGTTGGTTGTGTTGTAGTGCTCATAGAAAGTGCCGAACATGTCGGTGTAACCGTATTCCATAAACTGGAAGGCACCCATTGAGTCAAATCTGTGGATCTCGTTTGTCCTGTTGAGGATCGGGTCTATCTTTCCATCGTTATTGACATCAATGGCAACCCACGGGCTGAATCTGACCCCACTATCCATCATCCAGTAAACGATTTGCCAAGTTGAGAAGTCGTAATACACACCATAATTTAATGTGCCTGGATGAGTTGGGCCACCACCAGCATTAGTTCCATAAGCCCATTCCCACTGTTTTGGTCTCGTGATAAATGGAGTAAATCTTGCAGTGTCCTGTCCAGAACCTGAGCAAACAGAAACTTCTTTTGCAACTCCCCTGATTGGCTGACCCTGAGCATCGGTACACTTCACCGTGATCTCATAGATCCTCTCATCATAAGCAGTCATAACGAAATCTGGATCCTCTGATTTTGCTGAGGTAGATGGATTACCAGTTACCGAGAATATCTGGTTGGTTTCCGTGTTGCGGATCTTGTATTCAACATGTGGCTGTTTGACCTTGACGGTTACTTTTCCAGAATGCTTGCGATCTGGTGTATAGGCATAGACATCGAACTCACCCTGGTCGTTTGCACAGAAGCCGAGGAAGGAATATCCAACAGGTCTGTTCTGCTCATCTCTCTTCACCTGGAATTTTATTGGAGTGAATGGGTTGTTTGGTGTTGAGTAGAGCAATGCGTTGCAAACAATTCCACCTGAATAGTTATGGAGGTCAGTTCTAAGCCAATAGTACTGTGGCAGATGTGCACCCTTGCCATAGTAATATTCATCATCGAGGTGCGGGTCGGCGAAACAATGCATCTCTATATTTCTATCTTCAACGTAGCTCTGGCCAAATCCATCCGGAATGCCTTTGCTGAAATCAACAGGATTGCCCTGTGCGTCAGTGAAGGTGAATGTAAGAGGTTTGTCTGGTGCCTGAAGTTCTGGCTGCATACCTGCAGTTAGTGGCTCAGGACCATATGTCATTTGCAGGTCAATGTTCGGAAGCACCTCAAATGACCTGGTTCCGGCAATATACACTTCATGGCTCATTGATGGAGTGTTGTCTGTAATGACATCAAACAGAGGCCTGAAGCTCCTGTCGTTGTTGTCGTCTCCATACTTGTAGGCAACAATCCATATTGGGAGGGTTTCATCCCAACCTATAACGTGGTCTTTTACTCCACCTGGCACTGGTTTGCCGGTTGGCGTCATGGAACCAAAGTCAAATCCGACTGATGAGATCAGGTTGTTGTTCTTGGAAGAACACTCAAGCATGTACTCACCATTATTGCGCTGGAAAGTCCTTGCGTCTATGTAGGCACCCAGCCATGAGTTTGTCGTAAGATCATAAGAACCTATGATTTCAGTTTCGCCGTCCTTGAACGAGATCTTGCCATCTTTGTTCTTGTCATCGCCTGGCTGGTACTGGACGCCCTGTGAATAGACATCTGAGTTCTTTGGCGGGTTGGTAAGCCAGCCGTCACCGGCACCTACCCAAACATTCTGGTCTGGATCCCAGCAACCACGATCTTGCCATGCATAGACAAGAGCGTCATTGCATTCTGGGTTGCTCCATTCCTGATTGTTGGATGGATCAACTTTTTCGTCCTCGGTGAGATTGACCTTGAAGGTGACTGGAGTGTCGACAAATATTCCACCCCTCTGTTCGATGTCCTCGTTCTGTAGCTTGATCTTGAGGGCATGAACATCAATTCCGTCTGTTGGCGGCGTCTGGCAGCAATCCTGGTATATCTTCACATCGCCATTGGCAAGAGTGACTTTGATCTCAATATTGCCTGGCTGGATCGGGATTATTTCGTCGAATACGAAAACGTGTGAAGCGTTTGGAGCGCGTACCTGGAATGGCAGGTATGGCCTTGAGCTCACATAAATCAGATCCTTATTATCGGCAAGATATCTATTCTTCGGGAGTCTCACACCAAGAGATTGATGCGTGTCAAGCTGGAAGTCTGGTGCTGGATCGATGATGTTTGTAAAATCACCAGTTGACCAATTGTATTGCACATATTCATAGGTCTGCCAGTTTTGATAGTCAGCTTTAATGTATCCCGAGGTGTCATATCTTATCGGAACATTCTTGATTCCATTGTAGGTGTATTCAGATGTAAGCCTCTGCCTTGCATAGGTTGAGCCGCTCCATGATTGCTCTGGTCTAAACCATCTCATTGGGATCATGAATGGTCCCTTGATCTCAATGGAACGGATGATCAGGAATGAGAGCTCTGGCTGGTTTTGGGCAATTGATGCGTCAAGTGTGTACTGGTCCCATTCCTGCACATTATTGGTGTCTGTTGGAGAGTTGAGGACAAAGTATAGTGAGTAGTCGGAGAGTGGATAGAACTCAGTTCCAAGTTTTCTCCACATGTTCTGGTTGATTGCCGGATAGGCATTGAAACCGCCACCTCTGACATTACCAACTGCTCTGGCAACATGTGATTGGCCGCCAGGATAACAATATGTATCTCTCTTATTGTTCCAGCAGACAGGATTATACCAGTGCTGAAGTTGTGGTGCTGGCCTGTCGAGTGGAGAGGTCGCATTTGTTCCTGTGGTATAGTTGGCTTCTGAGAAACGAAGGCCGTTGTCAACCCAGCGGAATTCGGAGAAGTTGAGTTTTGCAGCTGGCATGACCTTTACAGTTGTTACGCCGCAGTAATCAATGCCTGGTGAATCATCCTGGACAAAATATGGTGGATGGATTGTTGGGTTCGAAGTGTCCATAGATGTTACAGACAGTGAGCTATTGTAGTCAAAGATGGTAGTGTTGAGATATACCCTTATCTGAACGTCAGTTTCGGAATTCTGTGGCTGGATTGGTATACATATTTCTCCACCATTTGAACCCTCTGTCCAGTTGGAGAGGAGGCATGGCACACCGTAGGTGTTAATTACACCAAAGGTATATCCACGGTATCCATTCATGAATGGTGCCTGCATATCAACAACCTGGCTATTGAAACGGCCCATTCTGTCATTGAAAGAGATATCACCAAGTGCCGGGAAACCATCACCGAGCGGACAAACATCGCAGATACCCTTGCCCACTGAACAATCACGATCATCAAGGCTCGTTGTAAGTGTCGAGCCGAGGCTACCCTGGAGGAAACCATCGGTATCTTTGAATGGCATACGTGTTGGACTGCCATAACCATTGGTATCGACTTGACCGTTTCTCATGGAATAGAGCCAGTCTGAGGGGTCCAGGGCGCCCGTCTTGGAATTGACACCATCTCCTGATGGTTCATACAATCTCCAGAAGAGGTACGTACCATCCGTGTTAACCTGGATGATATACATGTTGCCATAGGTTGGGTTGATAGCCGTGCAGAGGTACTGGATTCCAGCACCATGTGCATTGACGTTTGCAACAAGCTTTGCCCTGCTGCCAGTCTGGAGACCTGCTGTTGAAACTTCCATATTGGCAGGATCATTGACATCTTTTGGATTGTCAGCATCATAAACTTTCAGGCAAAGGTTCGGGAACCTCATATCAACCGGTGAAAGACACCTGTTTGGCACAAGATTGAGCGTTTCGGGTTCAATATACATTTTGAACTCGCCATAGCAATCGTAGTTGTTTGCAAGACCACAAGTGAAGGTTGGGATACCACTTGGAGACTCTATCGGTCTTGGTGTTCTGTCACCCTTGTGTCTTGAATCATATTGTCTGATTGACCATGGACGTGCAACCCAGTATGGGTCATAGATATTGACGTCATAGAGTGATTCATATTCTGCAAGTGATCTTTCCTGGCGCTCACCAGCAAGGACTGAGTCTGTTGGCACCTTGTAGGAAACTCCACCCTTCTCAAGGAAGACTTCAATCTTGAGTGGATCGCGTGAGCCATCCGGATTGCATGATCCCCTGTATGGCGTGATCTGGACATGCTGTACCGGGTTCTCTGGTGTTATTTCGACAATCTTCTGAACACTGTTGCCTACTACATCGGATACTTTTGTTTTCTTGTCGTAGCCATCGGATACTGGCATTCCACCAACTGCTCCAATTGGATAGTCATCATTAACTGGTCCTCCAGCTGGACGACCTGGATCTGGTGGGAACTCAGTCCTGCTGAGAATAAGATCATCAACATAATCCAGGGCCGCTACAATCGAGCCGTGATAAGAAGCATTCTTGTATTGGGTTGGATACTGTGTTTTGTAGCCCACAAGACCGACTGATGCATTGTAATATGTGAGAGGATAATCCTGGGAATTCATTTCTCCATAGGAGAACCTGATGTTTCCACTGTTATCAATTGTTATCGAGAAGTTTACTGTTGCCGGGTCATTGTCGCCTCCCCAAGCAGAGTGGGCGGCCCAACGGATCTTGAACTCATTGGCTGTTGGCCAGCTAAGCCACACACCAAGGTTCGGGTTTGGCTGGTTCCCACTGAGTGGGCTCCATCCCATGTCCATATAGAAAGCGCATGCGCTTATGATCCAGTCATAGTAAGAACCCTGCATCCAGTTATAGCTATAGCTACCAGGAGTTCCATAAGTACCAGCGTATTTACAGCTACCCACCGGCGGAAGACCCATAAATGTTATCCAACCATGTGAGGAAACTTCAATTTTTGTGCCCGCAGCAGCTGTTTCATAATAGAATGGGAAATCCCATGGAAGCGCAAGATAGTCAGATCGCTGTGTGCTAGCACAATCTGAGTATGTATAATAAAGTCTGTATGTTGAATTGAAGGTTTCTTTCGGAAGCTCAACCTGGCCCTTGTCAAATGTGGAGAACGTATTGTTTTCAAAGGATTCAACATAGTCAATACGGGCCGGGGTTGCCGGTATGCCAGACTGGTAAACATCAGTTACCTTGACGATATACTTTTCACCTGGTTTTGGAGCTGGGTCTACAGAAACCTTGATATCCGAGGTTTGCTCAACTTTTAGCTGATATGAAGCATTAGGATCTGCTGGAATACCATCAACATCAACGTTGACTTTTACTTTTCCAGGGAGAACTTCAATGTCCATGTACCTTGGGTCACCACATTTGCCCATCGTGACCATTCCAACCTGCGACTCGACATCATAAACCTCGCCTGCCGCAAGCTTTGTTCCGCATGGATAGAAGTAGCCGAACGGCTTGAAGGCCATGTCGCTGGTTGAATTTGTCTTTATTTCAGTTGCATCGTTTTTTCTGAGGACAAACCCGTTCATTCCAACATAATGACCTGGGCTGAGGAGCCTGACTCTGTCGCCCGGCTGTGGAACCCTGGCCAGTTTGTATACATCAACATTGTCCCAATACTGCTTGTGTTGATAGTAGGAATAACTATATAAACCACCATTTGGGAAACCAACAGAGCCGTAAGTGTTTCCACCAACCAATGCGGCGATAACCGGACCCCCCCATCTTGGGATATTGATGGTCCACACATTGCTCAGTACAGTGGTCCTGATCCTCTGAATGGTGTTCATGGGGATCATTTCACCAGCAGAAGATGGGTCAAAGAACTGTATTGGATAGACATTTGCCCATCCACCACCATTGTCATATCTCAAAATATGGAGTCTGGACCAGTTGGAATTCCTGTGCCATCCGTAATAGTTGCTATAGTTATAAGGAGAGTGGAACATGACTGCTGCAAAACCAGTATTGCTCGGCTGCATATAGACAGCGGCAAGGCCCTGCATTCTATAATACTGGGAGCCCCACTGATAATTCCTCCAGATATAGTCAAAATCGAATGTGTACTTGTTCCATGATGGGCCGGTGGCCGGTGCTGGTGGATTGTCTCCATCCATGCCATTGTAGAAGAGTACTCCAGAGTTTCCCATGTATGGATAATATCCAGGTTGGTACGGGTACCTGAATGGGAAATCTGGTGGATATGCTGTCAGTCTCCAGCTGCCAGAATAATTTTCACGAGTAAAGCAGGTCCTGTTTTGGTAGTTATAGTAATATGCTCCACCGGGGTTGTTAATTCTAACACCATTTATTAGCTGAGTATTTCCACTCCAGGCAAGATAACCAGTGTGCATGTTAACCCAGTTTGAACCGTCAGCACCCGCGAAAGGAACGGGGTCGATTGGGTTTGGCATTGTACCAATGTTTGTCCATGTTGCCGGTTCAAACCTTTCAATGCCGTTGTCTGCTGGGTTCTGCCATCCGATCATGCGGACAGAACGGGCACCACCAGCACGCTCTGGGTCGTAATAAACAAGTTCGCCAACATCATACATGGAGTTTGGTTGTACACAATCATGTGTCTCATCATAGAAAGTAACGCCATTCTCGAGCTTGATGAGCGGACGGCCAACATCGAGATCGCCATCAACAACGAATGAACCGGCTTTGTAGGTTACTATGGTACCAGCATCGCCTGTTGCTGTCGCTGATGATATTTTGATGTCCATCATGCGCTGATCGCCAACATTTACTACGCCCGGATTGTAGTTTATGGCAGATGGATCCGGCTGTAATGGCTGGGCTGGATTGAGTGGTGTACGGTTCAGGTCTTTATAGATTGTTTCACCGCAACCATATCTGATATCTGCTGGTAGCGGGATCGGGAACTGACCGGGTCCCATATTATAATTGATCTCGTTGTAAAGGAACATGTCTGGAAACTCGGTAAGCGGAAGATCAATGTCCATTGCCTTTTCAACTTTCTTTGAGCCAACGAATTGCTCGCCAGCTTCAAAGTTGACATGGTCATCTGCAAGCGAGAGAGCATAGCACTTTCCACCCTCTGCGATATTGTTGTCGACGCCATTGTCAAGGAAGAGCTGAAGGCCGAGATATTCTCTGTACTGGAGCTGAACATCAAAGAACGTGGTGGTTGGAACGTAGAAGGTTTTACCATCAACATCAAGGGCTGTTGCTTTGTTGATGAGCTGGGCCATCGAGTTAATGTCACCATTTGAGGAATAGAAAGCGGCGGCTGTTCTTGATGGTGCCATTTCCGGATTCTGCAGGGTGTCCTTTTGCATGATCATCCAGAGGTCTGACTGGACATGAATGTTGTATTTCTCGGAACAGGTTGTGTAGAGGAGTTCAAGCATAATGATGGTATCGCCCTGGAAGAAACCGCCAGAAGTGAGACCAAAACCAGTGTTCCTTTTGTTTATGTTGCAAAGACGATAGTCGCCAGGGGAAACAATGTTGTTCGCATCATTGTCCTGGTACATCTGTTCATAAAGGCTAACACCGGAGAGGGAACCACGCATGATGTTTGCGGGGAAGTTTGGTGATGTGAGTCCTTTTGCTATATACCACTGGAGGTCTTCGTCTGTTGGGCCAACGTCAGTTTGTTCCCTGAAGTTAAATGCCCTTCCACCCCACTGGATTGTGTAGGATATAAGACGTGTATCGTTCTGGTCAAAACCATTATTGTCGACGTCAAGGAAGATTGGTTCTCCATAATCCCAGTTGCCATTCCCGTTTACATCAATGTATTTTTCTGTATTCGAGAACACAACAAGATTAATACCACAATCCCAGTCATTGCCAATAATGTTCTGGTCATTTGGCGTCCATCTCCTGGACACTGGATCAGTGACCAAGGAGTTCCACAGGACTGGCTTGCCAGGATAGTAGGAATTCGGGAAGTTACCAACGATACCTGTTGAAGTGTGAACGCCATCTGCACAGATGCCATCTCTCCTGAGGTAGTCGGTCATGTTTGCCCAGCCAAGTCTCCAAACTCTGTCTATTCCCTTACCTTCATCATACCACCAGTAGTAAACCCTCTCGTGATACTTTGGAGCAGGTAGATCTTGGATTGGTGATACATTGTTGTATTGGGAATTGAAGATGTATGGTCCCTGGGTGTTGTTATCGCCTGATGGGTCAACAAACATTTTCGGGTTTGTAAAACAATCATTCCACTGTGCCGAATTGTCACCGGAGAGAATGGTTGATGAACGATAATAGGGTGATGTTGGATTAGCCGGATCCCAGTAACGGCAATCGTGATACACACCGTCTGGATCTATCCAGACCTGGCCCAAATTGTCCATTATAATGTAGCGGTGATCATATAACTGGCTCTCTCCACCAGATGCTTTGACCGTAAGCCATACCTCTGTGTAGAGATACGGTGTAACAGTCCAGTTTGCTGGAGATGTATTGTTGACCGGTCTGTTGTACCTTCCGCCGCCATCATTGCGTATTGCATAAGCAGCATTTGGCATCAGGAATCCGATTCTTCCCCAGATCACTTCGCCTTCAGACTGCCACGGAACAAAAACGCCAGAGGTAGCATCATAGGTCGGGTACTGAGTTGTAGGCGCAAAAGTGCCGTCTGCGTTGACAGTGACTCCGCTGTATTGTGTGTACTTGCCATCGTAAAGCGGGCGACCATAACGGTCAAAACCACAACGGGTGAAAGTAGACACAATCATGGTCACGTCTTTTGTGACGTCGGCAGCTTTGGCTGTGTTTTGTGGAAGGGTGTACATTACAGACACCATTCCGAGGACCATAACCGAAGCTACGAGCAAGCTCAGAAGTTTCTTCATTTGACCTCTCCTTTTACACTTGGCCCAAAAAATCTGGCCACAACATTACCGATTGCTGATTCATGGCTTGCCTAATAATCAATGTTGAATCAATATGAATCATTCTTTCCTTCGGGGGAAGACCCAAAATGGGCCCTCCCCAATTTGTATTTTCAATCATTTCCAAATGCGTGTCATAGTGAGAACTTTTGTTGCCACATTGAACTCATATTCAATGCCAAGGAATTTTGCAAAAGCTTCTGCATCCACAAAAGTTACACCATTGGTTGTTTCAAACGGATTGGCAAGACTGAATGTATTGCCATCAACTGTTATTTCGCCCTTGTTCTTTGCTGCGATATTCAACTGGTAGGTTTTTCCAGCCAGCGTAACAGCAAGCAGATCATTTGCTGGTACTGGTGCATTGTCCTTGAAGAAAGCGGTAAAGGTCTCTACTGGCACCATAAAAACAGTCTTGCTAAAGTATGGTGATCTTGGAAGTGGTGAGAGTGGCGATCCATTGAGAAGCATGTTTGGATCATTGTCCTGAAGAACGATAACATCCTTCATCCACACATCAACTGTTTTGGTCTCAGTACCGGTATTGCCAGCTGCATCAACAGCTTCGATTGTAAGGTTGAGCTGGCCAGGATTTACATTATTCAAGGCAACAGACCAAATGTCATAAACTACATTTGCATCAACGCCATTTACCTTGACTTTTGAGAATGGCTCGACTCTACCAGAGATGATGAGATTTGGTGAAGCAAAAACCTTTCCTGTCGGATCAGACTGATCGATGATGATTGTCGGCTTCACGGTATCCCTTGTGATTGTGAACATCTGGGTGGTCAATACGCCTGCCTGGTTTGTGGCATCAACATCAAACTGGTTGATACCCTCATTGGTCAGCTTGTAGTTATATGAGAATGTTCCATCGGCATTGACCTTTACGGTCTGGCTACCAATTTTGACTGTGTTGCCTGGGTTGGTTTTACCCTTTACTACAACTTCTGTCTTGTTGGTTATTGAAAGTATTGGTTCAACAATGAGGGTTGGTGGTGCAACCTCATTCTCAACACCAACTACCGCAGAGGCATTTCCATACTTCTCAGACTTAGCAGTAATCTTTATTCTTCCAGCTTCCTTCGGGGTGACATTGAGTTCAAGCTCACCCTTTTGGTTGGTAACACCCTTGACTGTATCAACAACACCGCCAAGTGTTACATCAATGCCCTGGAGTGGCTCACCAGAACCACCAGCAACAACAACTTTGACTTTGAGTTTGGAGCTGCGGCCGACTTTGAGCTTATCAGCAACTTGCGGGATTATCTCAAGACCCTTTGTTACATCAAAGACGGATATTGCAGCCTGGATTTGCCACCATGGGAATTCCATGGAATAAAGGCTGTTTGTATAGAGAGACCTCATAAGCAGGCCTGCATAATCAAATCCAGTTCCAGTTGGAGTTACAAAGATATTGCATTCCATAGTATTTGGATCATCTGGGTTCTTCTGGAGTCTTCCAAGTACCCAACGCTCATGTCTGCCAGCTGGTGTAGTGCCATCTTTGTCAGGAGTGTAGTATTCAATCGTATTGCCTTCATGAATTGGCTTATCACGACTGTCTGCTGGATAGGCCCTAACTAGCATATGGTTCTGTGTAGAATATATCAAATCATAGTTGTTTGGATCGCCAAGAGCTTTACCCCACTCTTCACCAGTAACTGGGTCAATGACCATGATTTTTGGCGGAGCAATCAATGCTTTGGTGTCAGCAAAGGCTTCCCAGTCAAGAGCAAACCTGGATCCATTGCGATACACATTATAATCAGCGCTTGGTGTTCTATTGTTCTTTGAAGAGCTGAATCTTGTTTTTATGTAATTGGCATCAAAGACTCTTCCAGAGAATCTGAACGGGTTGATAGCCACATCACCATATTGCTGCGTATTGCAATACTCGTTCATACCAACAAGTCCTGTCAGGTAGCAGGAGTCTGTTGCATAGAGATAGAATGTTGTTCTTGCGTTATCATCAAGTGAGAGCGCATCACGATATGTGAACTTGTTGTCTGGTGTAAGGTCTGCAATCAGATAGGTTCCATCATACTTGTCGTTATATATCGAGCATGTTCCAAAGGACCTTGCTGTACCCCTGAACTGAGTTGCTCCTCTTGAATCTGGCCTTGGGAATACGTAATTAAGATCTCCTGGATACCACGCCCCAACATAAACTGTGGTTTCGTAGCTGTAATCATCATATCTCATGTTGAAGGTGTTGTAATAGACCGGGTATCTATTGTACATAATTGGTGTATAAAGCCTATTATATTCGCTTTGGGAGGAGCTTATTTGAGTAAGCTTCTTATCTCCATTGATATCAACACCGAGATAGAGTGAGTAGCTATTACCAAAGTACCATCCAGTTGGGACAGTTATTATTGGAGTAAATCTAGCAATGTCTTTTCCTTCACCTGAGCAAACAGAAACTGTTTTTGCAATACCCTTGAGAAGTGCATCCTGAGCGTTGGAGCAGGTTGCTGTAATCATGTAAACTCTGTTGTCTCCACCAGTCATTACGAAATCAGGATCGCCAGGCACTGTGTAGATGTTATTGACATCTTCCATGTTGACAATTTCATATTTGACTTTTGGATTTACAACCTTGACTGTTGCAACTGCGCCATGCTTGCGGTCTGGTGTATAGAAATAGACTTCGAACTGACCTTTATCGTTGGCTATGAAGCCCTTGAAGCGATAAATACCTTTTGCCTTGTCGGTAAAGTCTGGTTTGATTGGGTTGAATGACTGTTCATAAAGATCAGTGTTGGAGATTCCCTCACCAACTTTATCTTCAATGTTGTGGAAATCAGTACGGAGCCAGTAGTACTGTGGAAGTTTTGCCGATTTACCATAGTAATACCAGTTGTCTGGGTGCGGATCTTTAAAGAGATTGCGCCAGATGGATTCGTCAATAACTGTATTGGCACCGGCGGAATCGGCAATACCCTTCGAAAGGTCGACCGGGTCATTGTTGTAGTCTGTAATTGTGAATGTAAGTGGTTGACCAACAGTTTCTGAAATAACACCTGCTGTGAGTGGTTCTGGACCATAAGTTACCTGGAGATCCCTGATTGGCTCAACACCAACTGAGGTCTGGCCAGCAAGATACACTTCATGCGAGAAGTCCTTGAATGTTACTTGGTCATAAAGTGGTGTAAATGCTCTGTCCTGGTTATCATCACCGTACTTGTAAGCAGTGATAACGACCGGGGTAACTTCGGTGTCATCAATAATATGGTCAACGATATCTCTCTTGAGAGGTCTGCCATTATTGTCTACTCCACCAATATCAACACCGACGGTTTTGACTCTTGAGCCATAATCATTCTTCAACTCTAGCTTATACATGCCATTGTCACGCTGGAATGTACGGGCATCAATAAATCCACCCTGCCAGGTGTTCGTGACCATGTCATAGGTGCCAAGTATTTCGGTTTCATCATCTTTGTAAGATATCTTTCCATCACCATTGACATCTTCTGCCGGTTTGAATGCTGTTTCAACCTTAGAAACTGCTGATGAATGTGGTGGAAGAGTAACCCACCCATCAAAGGCACCCTTAATGAGTCTTGTTTCAGGATCAAGAACGCCCTTGTCTTGCCATGCAAACAGAATGGCATCATTGCATTCTACATTAAGCCACTCGCCGTTATCCAGCATTCCCTTGCCAGTGTCCTCAGTAAGCTTGACATCGAACACGTTGTCGGAATCGACGGTGACATTGAGTGGGAGTCCGTCAATCTTGAGACCATGGATTGGAATTTCTCTCATCGTTCCAGAGATCTTTGCTTCGCAGCAATCTTCATAGATCTTCTTGACACCGTTGTAGAGCTCAACTTCAATTGATAGTTTGCCAGAGGATATCGGGATAAGCTCGTCAAATATATTGACTCCGGTTGGCTGTGGAGTGATTGGGTTTGGTGTCTGAGTCTTGTGTGTTGTGTTGGTTGTCCAGAATCCATTGAAGTATGACAAATCCTTCCACTTAACGAGCCAGCTGTTTACGGTGCTATAAGTAACACGATCTGTGGATAACGGGTTTACTATTGTAGAATAATCATTGCCGTTGTAATCGAAGTAAACACCGGCATTTGATGAATCTACAACTATTTTGCCAGAGTAATCATAGGCTATCGGGACACCTCTGACATTGTTGTATTCATAATAAGGATTGGTTAGCGTTCCGAGTATGCAGTTTAGAGAGTTTGGATTGAAATAGTATGGTGTCATGAATGGTCCAGTAATTGTGATTGTTTTAACTGCAAGATTTGGCTCTGTTCCTGGGTTTTTAGAGAAACCTAGATGGTTCCCAGAAGCATCTGCAAGGATGAAATATAGGCCGTAATCGCTGAGCGGATAGAATTCAGTTCCGAGTTTAACAAACTGGTTCTTCCAAATTGCCGGATAAGCATTCCATCCAAAACCCTTTGTGTTGCCAACAAGTCTTCCGGTATGTGATTGACCGCCAGGATATGACCTGAACTGTCTCTTCATATCATTGAGGATTGGGTAGTAATCACTCTGTATTCTTGGGGCTGGTGGATCGAGTGGATAAATTGGGCTCACACCAGTTGTATAATTAAGTTTCGAATTTTGCAGAGCATGATCGACTGTCCTCATCTCGATAAAGTTCACGTCTGGGTCCGGGCTCTGGACATCATAATCAATGTAACCGCAATAATCGATTCCCTGTGAGGAGTCTTCAACAAAGTATGGTCCAGGAGAGTGAGGTGGTAAATTGTTTGCAGAGTTGTAATCAAAGATTGCCTGGTAAGTGTAGATCCTCACATGAAGGACTCCACCCTGTGTCGGTCTGACTGGGAACATTATCTGTCCGCCATCATTGCCAAGCGTCCATCTGTCTATTACAACCGGGATTCCAAAGTGGCCGATTCTTCCATAAACAGGGTTGTTGTAGTTCGGGTTTGGTCTCGGGTTTGCTCCACCATTGCTTGGATGGTCAGAATAACCATCGCTCACAACACCCATAAACCTACCATAGGCATCACGTGCAGTAACATCACCAAGGCATGGCCAGTAAGAATCCTTATTGCAAGGATCACAGATTCCGCCACCGAATGAAGCATCGTTGTCTATAAGCCTTGTTTCATACTGGTTGTCATGCTGTGGCATTGGAGTACGGTCATCATTGTATGGTGGTCCAGTCATTGGTGAATTGTCTGGGTCATCATCAAGCCACCTATAAAGCCAATCTTCTGGGTCAAGAGCTCCAATGATGTTGGTTCCAGATGCTGGTTCAAACCAGCGCCACCATTCATATGTTCCATCAGTATTGACCTGAAGAATATATCTGTGAGCAGCTGGGTTCCCAGGAATTGCGTTAAAGGATGGATCAACATCTGCATTTGGACCAGCATTGAGGTCAAAACCATTGACTGTGCAAAGATAAGCTACACCTGCACCAGT
>ENA-UPTA01002350-UPTA01002350.1-activated-sludge-metagenome-genome-assembly--contig:-NODE-2350-length-19624-cov-6.563084_pt1 | contig 19624 bp, 19 predicted proteins | sample MGYA00238184_ERZ773361 | MGnify/ENA primary metagenome ERZ773361 (study PRJEB29100, sample SAMN05720205) | activated sludge metagenome | isolation source: anaerobic digester from wastewater...
TATCCTTAATAGTGTAAGATATTGATTCATCCCAAGGCTGTGTTTCATTCGCTATACATAGATTGTAACTTTTGAAAAGGCGAATTATACTATAGATTGGAATATTAAATCCCATCCCTTTGCTTAATACGCCCCAGGTCCTCACTACTCCATCTGTATAAGAAAGACGACCGCCGTCAGGGTTTTCTATTTTAAGTCCAAAGATTGCCTTCCCTGGTGTAGTTCCAAATAAATGGAGCAAGGACGGCTCTAAAAACAGCATCATTATAATAGTTATGAATCCATCTAAAAATTTCTCTGCATTGTTTCTACCCACCACGTTTACATGAAACACAAATGCAAGAAAAGCCGCCCAAAATATCGCGTATATAAGACCGTCGAAAGCCCTGGCTAAATATCTCCGCCATGGATAATAAACCTGCGGCAACTCAGCGCCAATATTTGCCCTATCCATCCCGGACAAATTTTCAATTTCTTTTATCAGCATATCATTCTCCCTTGCAATTTGATGCCTTAATAATACACTATGAAGTCTGTTCACAGTCAAATACTTTTTCAGTTCATTTAATATTTTCAGTCGGTATTTTCCTGCTTCTTTGAATTCTTTAGACCGTAAGTAAAAATTTATTAGTAAACAGCCTTCTATTTGAATAATTCTTAATACTTAAAATATTTCTTGATTCCATCTAAATTAACTACCTGAACAATTCCATAAATAATTACAACTATAGTTATTGCAATTGCTATAGACATTGGGGCTTCTCCTGCATAATCTATAGCATTCGTCTTCCACAAACCTTTTTGCATTTCAAGAACCTGTATGATTTTCAACCCGTATAATTGTAAAGATAAAACCAAACAACCAAAAATAATTGCCAAACGACCAATAAATGATTTATTCATCAAAACCCTCCTCGTATAAACACTCTCTTTTACTCTCATATGCATCGGCATTTACTACATAATCCCCATTGAATTTATGGAAAACACCTATATCGTATTCTTTAAATGGCAAAATTACTTTATTCTCAATATCTTCATAGTTACCCATTTTATTTTGTTCAATTTCTGAAAAACCCCAAGTTGTATTAAGAGTTGCAAAATATTCCATTCCCCTACTTCCTATAGGATTAATTTCCCTGATTTTAATAGGAAAAATTGTTTTATTATTTACATACCCGCCAAATCCCATTATTTTATCAGTATATTCAGGATATTCCCTTTCTTGGGCTGATACGTTAACTCCAAAATGAAAATTGTTTAAACAATAGTATTGAAATATATTACTTAACAAAAGAGTAATAAAAACAATACATATCATATAACAGATTTTCTTTTTCATATTTCCTCCATGAATAATTCTATAATTTGAATGTTAACAATGATGAGTTGTTAAAATAATAATGCATATCATATGTTAATTTATTGATTGTGCAATAATAAATCTCTTACCGTCCCACTTAAAAATATCTTCAAATTTTTCGCCTTTTGAATTATCATAATATTCTGTTTTAAATGTAACATCATCTATTTTCGTAAGTTTTGTTGAGTAGAAATCCGTAGTATTACTTATAAACAATGAATAATGATCCTTAACAGGTAATTCTTCTACCGTCCCATCCTTCCTTAATGTAAACAGTTTATATTCTCTGCCACTCGACCATTTTTAGCTTCAAAAACTGATGTTCTCCGTTAAGCGGGAATAAATCATTATTTGACAGTATCACCATTTCCTTAGCTTTATTTAAATAATAGTCATCAATATTGAAAGTTAACCTCATAAAACCATCAGGGTCGTTGTATTCAATTATTTTATTACTAATCCATTTCGGGCTGAATCCTTTAGTTATTGATTTTGCTATTTCAATCTTTTCATTTCAATTACAGTTCCCTTTAATAAAACTAAAGATATTTACTTATCTACTAATACCAGCTTTTAAGTGTATCAAGTTCAAAAGTCCATTCAGGTGTTATTAATTTTTCTTTTCCCTTTAATGAATACCATGGACTTATATCATCATCCATCGGATTTATAAGAAGTTGGGTTTGCTGGGCGGGCATATAGGACTGTGCCAGTAAAAATATTTTTTCACCTAATGAATTAACTGCCATGTCAACAACTATTACGGCATGGCCGGGACTTCCGCCAACTATAAACACATCGCCTATACTCATATTATCAATACTTACACTTATCAGCTCTTTTTCCAAAGAAAGAGTTCCGGAATATGCAAAAACCATATCCATATATTTTCTGAAATTTTCATATGTATTTGAAGGCTCTGCAGTTTTATAATACTCTGCATTGTTTCCCTGTACATCAATTCTGTAACCATTCATCCACTTCTTATATTCTGCCTTAAATCCTGATACAAAATTAAAGCTTATTTTATCATATAGTCCTTGTGAATAAAGATACTCTGCCCTTAAAAGCATAATAGCATCCGCACACTGATGGAGGTCTCTGTTGCCGATATCTACATCAAATACACTATCATAAATTCCTTTTGCCGGCTTTTGTCTACCGTCATAATATAAAACCTTTTCGCCATAGGGTTTGAGCTTTTGATTCCTCAAAAATTCCGCAAAGCTACCTTCTTCATATTCAACCCTTGTGTATCCTTCTATTGGCAAATATCTGTCTTTAACAGTCATTCCTTCCTTGTTAAGGAGGTTATTTACAGCATCGTTTTGATTATCAAACATATTAAAAGGTACTTCAGTCGAATCCAATCCGACATTTTTGTATCCTGTTATTAACAAACCTATTAATAAACCATAAATGCATAATCTTCTTATGGACACCATCACAGTCTCTCCATATTATTAAAATAGTTTTTGCCAGCAATTTGGGATGCTCATAAATGTAGTTTGCTCTTTGTATAATAATTATAGTATATATGCTCATGATTTGAAATGCTCAAAAGAATTAGTTTACTTCATATGCCTGAAGGGAGTCATTTTCCAATATCTCCTCTACTTCTTCAAATCCAGTCAAAAATTCATAATTGTATCTTGCAGGCAAGGCAAAAACATAGCTCGTATTCTCACCTAATATGCTTGGACCGACAGGTGCTGCACCCACGCTGAATTCCCCGTTATTGAGGGATTCCCACTGGTCCTTGGTAAATACCATGATGGGAATATCCTGTCTGGGGGTTTTTTCGGTCCACTCCGGATGCCTTATATAAAAAATCGAGCCTGATTGGTTTGCTTTTGAATCAATTAATGATACACCTTCCCATTTATCTTCTATTACACTGTATCCTATCCAGCTTGCTGGCAAGGTGAAATAAAATCCGTATTCTTTATTATTATATATAAATGAATTAAGGTCAATATAATCCCCTAGTTTAATATCATCTATAAGCCATTTACCATCTATATTTCTTATTATAAGTGTTGCAGGTCTGCTGGCAGCTATGCTTCCTTGTGCCATTTCAACACTTGTCACTTCAATTATGTTTCCTTTTACTTCATACTCAGCATCCGACAATTTTTCGACCGATATAATATCTATACGTTCCGGCCATGGGCTGGAAGTTGTTCGTCCGAGAGCCTTTGCCGGATCACTTAGCCACTTTTCAAGAAGTTCATGTGAAACAAATTCCCCGTAGTATTCTTTTATACTTTCTTTTACCATGTCCTCCGTTGCCAAAAGGGAAACCATTTTCAGTTTTTCTCCAAAACTTTTAACTAAATTTTCTATCAGCACTTTTTCTTGTTCATCAGTTTCCGGTTCAGTAACATCACCTGTTACATCCCATTGAATATCTCTTATGTCACCCTTGTTGAACTTTACAAAAACTGTGGGATAAGTTAACCCCTGGGTCACCATGCTGCCTTCTTCGGGAGAAGTCAAAGTAACATGAATATATGCCGTACCCTTTGTAACTTCCGTAATACTGTCTATGGTCAAATCATATCCTCCAGTCGGTTTCTCCCCTGCAGCTGCCAATACATACATCCATTCTCCGTCAACCAATGAATAAATACCTTTTGTCATATAATTATTATCATATAAATTTTTCAGCAAGTCATTATCCATAATTGCCTGAAAATCCAAAACCTCGAAATCAATAGGTCTTTCAACGCTAATACCGGATGCGGCTTCTATTATAACCGCCCTTAATGTATCATCCCAACTTACCTGCAAACCAAATGTTTCAGCAACAAAGCGTATGGGAACAAATATTTGATTATTAATTATTTTAGGTGCTACATCCAAGTTATTAGCTTCCTCAATAATTTCACCGCTTATAACCTTTATAACCCCGGCAGTATTGTTACCTATTGTTAAAATAATTGTTAATTCTTCGTCATAAATTTTTACCGTATTTGTTGCTAAATCACTTTCAGTCTTTAACCCTAATTCTTCTATGATACCGTCTAATGGAACCATTGCACGGTCATTTTCAATATAAAGATTTTGTGCATCCACCCATTCATTGTTTATTTGCAACCTTATTGCTTTGTTTGCATCAAAATTGTCCGCTAATGCAAATATGGCACTTGTGGATATGATTGTGCAAGTTAATCCTACAAGAACAAATTTCTTAAAACTTGATTTTTTCATGTCTTTTCCTCCTGTAACAAACAAATTGATATATAAATAAGACGCAAATTTATCTTATTTGTTCCTCAAACCTTAAATCTTACTCAAGCTAGAAATTTTAAATTTATTATAGAAATGGCCGATATGGATTTCATCTATATCAGCCACCCTTAAATCATATTAATTTTTTAGTTGTTTTTAGGATTCTTGTATTGAACCTTGTCCGGTGAGAACAGTCCCCGATGGTCAAAAAACTCTTTTATTTATTCTTTATTTCTTTTCTTTGTTTTAACAACAACAAGAATAACAATAATAGTAATTAAGAATACAAAACCTATTACTATAGGTGTGAAATACCCGAAAGTTCTGTTTAAATATCCTTCAATTCTGTCTGATAATGTGACTTTTTCCTTTGAGTAAAGCGTGAAGGAAAAGTCTTCCTCCGGTAATTCTTCTGAATAAGCAGTATAAACATTATTATCCTCTTTATTTAATTCAATGCTGCTGTTAACAATATAAGGAGCTTCCTCCGGAGTTATGATTTTAATATTTAAGTTTTTAAATCCTTTCCAGTTCCTTGCCGGATTTAAAATATAATCATATGTAAATTGAGGTTCTGCCGTTTCCCGCCTATCCATCGTTCCATTCGTTTTGTAGCTCACACTTATTTCCTTTTTAGAATTCTGGGGAAAATTCACAGAATAGACTAATGTAATTATGCGTGGCACCCAGGTTTCAGACATAATATCACCTTCGGTACAAACTCCTAAATTCCTGTCTAAGTATTTATCCAAAGACTCTGCGTAAAGGTTATACAACTGGATTTCTGATATTTGTCCCTTTGCCATCTCCTCATGGTTTTCGGCATATTTGTTCAAATAATAAGCCGCATAATTTTTCAGGAATGTTTCTACATCAATTTCTTCTGTTATTATTTCATATTCAAATTTATCGGTTTCTTCCTCAAGATTTCCGCTTGTATAACCTTTAATATCAAAACTAATATCTTCACCTAATACATAGATCTCTCTTGTCTCTTCTTCTCTTGTGCCGGAAGCAACTCTGATATTATTTTCATTTCGTTCAAAGCGATTAAAACCATTTAAAATAATTTTGGTTTTTTCATGATTAAAATCAAAGCTCACGGCGAAATTTATTTTGTCATCAGCAGAAGATACCTTAAACCTGTAAAGCTTACCTCTTTCATTTTCTTTAAAATTGTTAGCGGTATACTTTTTATCTGTAATAGATTTTATAATTTTCTCAATATTAAAGTCAGTATTTTCAGCTTCCTGAAAAGGATTCATTGAATTGTTAATTGTTTCACCTAAATAGGTATCATAGGGAATAATTTCATCATTTGCAGTGATAATAATTTCATCAGGTGAAAACTCGCTGAATCTTTCAATGAAAGGAAATGCCATATATACTGAAACATCCTCATTTGAAGAATTTTGCATTTCATAGGTTGCAATGACCTTGGCCTTTGGAGAATAGGTATCGTCATCTTCTTCGGTAAAATCAAACAGCAAATTTTCCTTTAACACTTCAATCGGAGTGTTTTCATCTACCGAAAATATTCCTGTTGAAGGATAGTCCGGCATATAAATTGGTGCTGAATTAGCATATACAATTATGTTAAACAAAAAAACGCAAATAAGCACTACAATAAATACATTAAATTTAGTGCGATAGATTTTTTTCATAGCTTTTCCTGCCTTTATATAATTAATTTTTTCCTTTATTCATAACTAGCTGTCACCTATTCAGACGAATTAAAATAAGAAATGTTCCCCACATGGTACTCAGCCGATACCCCCTATATCTTCTTTAAAATTCAAATTCCTTAAAAATATATTTAGGAGCCTTTTGTTATTTATATAAGCATTATTTGAGTTGTACAGAATCTAAAATTTCATTTACATCAAATAAACTGAAATCTTCTTCTGATAGTTCATATTTCATTTTTAGTACTGAATATTTATCTAATCTGACGGATATATTTGTTATAAATCGCGTAACTTCCTCCCATTTTTCTGTTCCATAAGGCTGATAAGATACTGTTTCTTTTTCTACATAGTATGAATATTTATATCCATTTTTTGTATAACCTTCTGTAATTTCTCCCATATATTCAATTTCAGTATCGGTATCTTGAATGTAAAGTGTAATTTCTTCCTTATTATCTATGAAATAATCCAAAGGATAAAAGCTGCCTTTCTTTTCAGAAGTTTCGTAATAGTATTCACCGCGATAATTTTGGATATAAAAGTAGGGAACTTTAAAATTAACTAAATTGACTGCGTCATCATTATAGACAGTGAAAAATTCATCCCTGAAACGTCCCTCTGTTAATGTATGGGTAATCGAATTAATTATTACATCAGCATCAAATTTTCCAAAATCCTCAGAAAACAAAGCATAATCTAATCTGCATATTGCATAATCATCTAACTGAACAAATATATAGGATAGCACCCTGTCATTGGAATAATCAGTAATATCATCCGCAAAATAAACATATTTATAGCCATTATCAGTAGTTCCTTCTTCAATTATTACATTATCAAATATGTTTTCATTTATATAAGAATTATTAAGAAAATATATATTCTTTACATTTTCAACAAAAGATGTATTCTTATCAAATTCATATATATAATTTGTCAATGATATATAACAGCCCTTACCATCTTCCCTCCAGTAAAAATAAACCCCGGGAGAGTCTAAATGATATATGGATGGTATTTTAAGATTAATTTTGTATGTGGTTTCATTATAATACCAATTGCCATCTTTATTATTTACAAAAGGTGTTATGCCTTCTACATACTGCCATAAATTTTCCTCATTTTCAGGGTTCTCCTTACCCGAATTTAAATAATAGTTATCAATATTAAAGGTTAATCTCATAAATCCGTCAGGATGATTATATTCAAATATTTTATTGTTGACCCATTTAGGTCTGAAGCCTCTTGTTACCGATTTGGAAATCTCAATTTTCTCATTGGTTACTAAATTAAGAAAATACAGATAAACTATTGTTTGATTATTGTTAAATTCTTCATATGCGCTGCTTTCATAAAATTCCGGTTTTGTACTGTAAACAATGCAGCTGTTATCAGGATCTAAAGCAATTTCTGATACTCCGTAGCTTTCACCGGTAAAAAATGTATCTTGAGTTGAATTTTCGATATCTATGAGATGGAATGTCATTACATAAGCATGATAACCCGTTGCAACCCATAGTTTTTTATTATCTTTTGTCCAGCTGATAAATTGCATATCTACATAGTGACCATCTTCTATATTTTCAGCATTGTTATACAACTTATTTTTAAATAAAATTTCATAATCTTTATCGAGTATTATTACCTCATTATCATTTTGAATATACATGTAGTCGTTGTTTGGGCTGAAAGTGAATTTTGAAAAACCCCCTTCATAAATAACTTTTTCATAATTTTCATCATAGTGGTCATACATGGTAATAGTGTATTTAGTGCCGTATTGCAAGCTTTCACGATAACTTACGAAATAATAATTGTCCATCGATAATATATCAATTGCATTACCTGTAAGCAGCAATTCCGGTAACATGTCGTATTTCCACAACATAGAATCATGGTCTGTCATTTCAGCTTCATTTACTTTTACAACTACATAATAAGTATCTTGTATTTTTTTAATGTCTGCTAATTTAATATCTTTATATATTTCTAATTTATTTTTTATATCATTAATTATTCTGTCCAAAATATCTGCATGATTTTCTTTACTATTCAGTTCTTCTTCTGTAATTACATTATTCAGCTCTTCATCTGTATTTTCATCATTTAATTCTCCAATAGTATCTAAATCATTTTTATCACTCACCTTTTCATCGGTTTGAAATGAACAAGAGCTTAATATAACAACTAAAACTATTAATAGAAAAACTTTGCTTTTCATACTTGCCTCCATGCAATATTCATTATAAATAGACGATTTCGTTACCCAATTTGTTCCACAAAAATACAATAGAAGTATCAAGTCACTTTGTTGCAGCAGTTGAATATTATAATAAAACCACATACCAGATTCCTCATTAATTTATCCGTGCATGAAAATAATACTACCTTTAGACGCTGTGAATCAATTAAAACTTATTAATAGGCACATCCGAATTGGGATAACAATATATTTGGTCACTCATTTTTGTTCTCCTGAGTATAATCAGAGATTATTTCTCTTCTAATATCTTCTTCGTAGAATTAAAACAAGAAATGTTCCCCATATGGCAGTTCAGCCATACCCACTATTTTAAAATTAAATTTTTAAATATATTTATGATCCTATATAAGCTATTGACAATATCGATATTCGATGTATACTGGAAATATGAATTATTGATATTCGATATTTGCGGAGGTGATCTAAATGCCGAGAGAGAAATATCAAACATTAACAGAGCAGATGTTCTATATACTGTTATGTCTGCAAAGTGAGTGTTGTGGGGTGGATATTATGAAGATGGTATCAGAAATGACTGAACAGCGGGTGACGGTAGGCCCCGGAACCCTGTATACACTGCTTGACAACTTTGTATCTCAAGGTTTCATCACGCTAACCAATATGGAAAACCGAAAAAAGAGTTACATTATTACAGATAAGGGTCGAGAAATGCTAAAAAAAGAGTATGACCGGCTTCACAAACTTACAGAGGATTACGAAAGATTTATGAAAAAGGTGATATAAATGAAAAATATTAAAAGACTCATGCTTATGAATTATAATTACTACAAAGAGATCGAACAAAAGCTGGAGCTCTATGCGAAAAAAGGACTTGTTTTAGAAAAAATGGGACCTTATTTTTGGACATTTAAGAAAACTGAACCTCAAAACCTTAAATATACCGTCACATATTTTGCCGAGGGCTCGGTTTTTAATCCTCACCCAACAGACAATCAGCAGACCTATTTTGACTACGCAAAGGCGGCAGGATGGGATTTTGTTTGCGAGTATAATCAAATGCAAATATTTTGTTCTTCCCTTGAGAACCCTCCGGAATTTGAAACGGACGAGAAAGAAAAGCTTGAAAATATTCACAAATGTATGAAGAAAAGCTTTGTGATATCACAACTTTTAATGCTTCTAGTTTTTGCATTAAATCTTTATTTACGATTTAACATCTTGAAGCGGAATCCCACGGATTTTCTGTCAAGCAATATAGATTTAGCTACCTTGCTAATGTTTATTAGCATTATTCTCTATTCATCCTATACCCTAATAAATTACTATATGTGGTACAATAAATCCAAAAAATCTGTTGATATGGGCTGCTCTATTATTGAAAATTTCAATAAAACCCAAAGATATTTTGATATAGGCTATCTTATATTCCTGTTTTCACTTGTCGGGTATATGTTTATCCATCTGTTAACTAACACCGCTTTTGGCATAATTGCTCTTTCTGTGGTGCAATTACCGCTGTTTGCTTTAGTATTTTGGGGTTCAATTACATTGCTGAAAAGACGCAAATTTTCTGCAAACGCAAATAAAATAATCTCAACTTCACTTCTTATTCTAACCGGTGTTTTGTATCTTGGATTTATATTTTATTCTATCCCTCGGTTTAATTTCTCAGAAAGGTCAAATAAACCATACACCACCGTTGGAGAATATCGCCTTTATAGCGACAAAATCCCACTTACTTGTGAGGATTTATATGGACATATTGATTTTGAATACTATTCTTATGAAGCAGATGAAGAAGACACCCCTCTGCTTCATAGAAGCCATTATTCCCAGACCCGTCCCCCAATGAAGAATTCTCCACCGGAACTTGAATATAGTATATATGAGCCTAAATTTGAATTTGTCAAGAATATTGTTGTATCCGATTTAACAAAGCTTAATGAGTGGTCAGACAGAAAACTTAAAGCCCTTGACAACGCTGTTTTTTCCACCGAAAAAGCCTATGCTTTTTATTACGAAAGCCCAAATGGGATGTTGTTTAGCGGTGAATATATATTGGTTTTTACTGATAAAATCATTCATATTGATGCAGAAACACCTTTCACAGACGAGCAAATTGAAATAATTAAAAGCAAATTACTTAGTGGGAACAGTAAAGTATAATAGATTACCTGCCAACGCTTTAGGCATTTTTTTATATTTGGTTGATTCGCATAATTTGAATACACTCACTACTTCTCTATAAATTCCAATCTAAAACATTTCCATCTAAATCCATTACTATGATATTATCTGTCAGATTATTTCTATATATAATAACATCATCTTACGACAACTATCCAAGCAATGGATTGGCAATATAATAAGCAAACCAGTAAATCAAACCAAAAATAACTGCTACCACCCAAATTGAATAAGATATTGTCATTTTAAACTGCCGGTTATAATATAAAAAATTCTTGTAATATTTGAATTGATAAATTAATACCGGTATCCCAATAATAAGCGCAATAATAAAATATAACATTATTCCACCATCAGGTATGGGTACATTTATGGAAAGTAAAAAGATTATAATCTCAACAGTTAATATTTTAAAAATGGAAATTAGTTTTTCTGAAATTTTACCACTGCTTTTTCTTAATATCATTCCAATCATAATAAGTTGAAAAATTGGCAGTAACATAAACAAATAGATAATTATTTTATAAAAATTCACTGTAACACCCTTTCATGGTATAAAATTTTGTTACGTAATATGCTTTTATATAAATTCTATATATTTTTATTTATCATATGATAACTCTACACCCTTGTCAGTAATTTTGCAATTAATTCTATTTAAAACGCCGTAAGATTCTGTTGCTTGGTTATACCCTTCTGTTATTAATGAAAATTCTGTTTCACTGACAACTTCATCTAAGAAATAATACTCTTCGGTAGTCAGTAAATACACTTTTTTAGGATTGTTTTTATTTATATAATAATAGTCATAAGATTTAGCATAATTGTTTTCATCATATTCGGCTGTATTTGATACTATTGCAAAGATGCCATTATGGCCCTTTATATTTGTTTCAGCCTTATCTATGATTTCAAACATATTCTTATACCTTTCATCTAATGATACAATTTCTGTCAATATTTCTGTAGGTTCTCTTCCCATACCAACATTATAAACTATATGAAAATTAGAAATTTTAAACTTACCTCTGCCAAATGATGAATGCTCCTCTAATTGACTGAATAACTCTTCTTTATCCTGAAATAAGAATAATTGTTTATTATTACTCTCTCCCATCATCATAGGAACATTACTTTCGTATTTATCATCATAATATATTGTTCCATAATTACATGCATTCATTTCACTATAAGATATATTGTAATAGCCTTCTGTTTCTATTTCTCCGCAAAATCCAACTCTAAATCCTCCACCCTCAAATTTATCTACTGATTCTACTATAAGTCCGCAAACCTTGTCTTTGACCTTAACATCCAAATCCAAATTATTTGTTTCATACTCTTTGCCTTCATATAAAACTGTACCTATATTATCAACTAAATTTATATCGATTAAATCGAATCTATCGTAATTATAAATTTCCTTTAAATCAAATTTTACCTTTACCTTATAAATCCCCAATTTATCAGGCAAGCCTTCTGTAACAGATATATCGTCATAATATAAAAAGTAACTTTCATCATTTAAATAGTAAAGGTCATAAGAACTGTATTTATCTTCGATAATTTCCCTACTCTCCTTATCAGGAACAAAGCAAATACAGCCTATGCCGCTTGATAGTATTTCATAATCACCGTCAGTTATTATTTCACCTGTCAAATACTCGGTTCTGTCTATTTCATATGTTTTAATTATAAAGGCATACTCACACTCGTTTTCTCCCCAGGAAGCAATCATTCTAAATCCTCTTATATCCTTTTTTCCCGGCTCATAATATGAACTTAAGGATGATGCTAAATGTTTTTCTATTTTAAAAGAGCATTTTCCATTGATTAATTCAACAGGAATATTTATTATTTCTTTGTCTGTATAAATTTGTCTGCTTTCCTCATCAATTAAAATATCCATAATTTGAAATGCGTCCGGCGGATTGTTTTTAAATGAAATTTCAGCAATGCTGCCGTTTATAAAAATAGGAATATCTTTTTGTTCTTTAAATATGGTAACAAAAGTATCCTCTCTGTCAAAAACACTTCCATCCCATTTATTTTTTGCACAAACATATTCTATCTCTTTGTTGTCGATAAATATTGAAATGTCAGGCGGTTCTTTATTGGTTGAAGTTGATATGTCTAATGGCTCCTTTATAGCTGAACACCCTGCTGTAACAAATGACAATGTTAAAATCACAACTGATAAAAACATGATTTTTTTCATTATATCCCCCCTTACATTAAAACCGAGAACGCTTTCTTCAAGAACGTAATATGGACTCCTGCTTTTGGTAAATAGTGTATATATTTTAGACGTTTATTATATTGGTTTTGTTCATTAAGCTGTGCTGAAAGTTTTAACTTTATTTAAATTTAAACCAAAAGGATACACCATCTTCTTTATTTATATGTTAAGCAGTAGGGTATCTTTCACTTAAATTACCCCGTCGAACAAGGAATCAATTGAAAGACCGCTGTAATTCAAAGTCTTTTTGATTCTTTTTATATTTTTTACGTATTTATCGGAAGTATCCGGGTTATTGATATTATAATCCAGTATATAGAGCAGATCATCAAGGTCGTTTATTACAATACCAATTTTGTTTTTCTTGATAAATTCAATATTTCCGATTTCCTGGCCGATGATTGAATTCAGTACTATCAAGGGCACTTCCTTATTAATTGCTTCAAATACTGTTACGCCTCCGGGCTTTGTAACAATAAAAACCGATTCATCCATCATTTCATCCAAATTATTCACATATCCGTAAATTTCAAGGTTAGAATACTCCATGTCGGATAATTTTCCATATAGCTTCTCGTTTCTTCCCGTAACGATTTTGATTTTATATTCTGTGTATTCATCAAGTTTTTTTAAGAGCTTTTTTGAAACACTGTCAATTCCGCTTAACACAACAAGAATTGTGTTCTTTTTGTCAGTTGAAAAACATATTTTCTTATCCAAAAATTCTTTTTTAACAGGTATGCCTGTTACAAGTATATTTTCCTCATTGACTCCTTTGGCAATTAACCTGTCTTTTATCTCGTCGGTGGGAACCAAATATTTGTTTGTTCCCTCATAAATCCACTCCCAGCTGTCCACGACATCGGTTATAACCGTAATTAAATTTACATCATCGTTATATTCTTCCTTAACTTTGGCAACAATGCATGAACACAAGGGAAAAGTGCTGATTATAACCTTCGGTTTTTCAATTTCCATATATTCATAAAATCTTTTATAATATAAGCTGCTCAGCACATTGTCTATTATATTGTTCTTATTTTTTGCCTTTACGTCATACAGCTTGTTATAAATTGATGGATAGCTTTCTGTCAATTCTGAGTATATTTTTGAACTAAATTTTTTAACCTTGGGGTTTACTATTTCCAATACATCTTCAATACTCACCTTCACATGCTTATATTCAGCTTCAATTTGTTCTTTTAAGGCATTGGAAACACTTTTATGCCCCATTCCAAAAGATGCGGTCAATATCAAAATGTCAGCCATATAAATGCTCCTTTCTTCATATGTAATTGAATTCTAAATACATAAACATATAATGATATAGTTAGTATTAGATTTATATATTAATTATAATATAGAATATTATTAATTTTTCATTAAAAAAAGGTAAATTTGGATCTACCTTTTTATAAAAAATTATCATAATACATAAATTTTTGCGGTTCGTTCGGCTCAAAATACACCTCGAAGAGCTTTTTATCCTTAACACATAATAATATTTCATTTCCTATGCGTAATTTTCTCCAAAAAAGAAGCGGTTTCTTTTTTGTTTCTTAATATCACAATTTTTTGATTATATTTACGGATTGTTTCAGCATACTGTTCTTTTTTTTCTTTTGATCTTCCATCCAGTAAAATCCATTTAATGAACTCGATATCCAATTTTTCAGAACAATTATCAGCCATGCTTTCACGAGTTTTTCCCTTATATGTTTTGTATCTGTTAATTGCCTGCCTCAAGCAATCCAGCCTTGAAAAACACATAAATATTATCATATCTGCTTCTTTTAATCTTTGCTCTCTAAGAAGATTAGTATAATTGCCGTCAATGACCCAGTTGTCGTTGTGGTCCATAAATTCCTTCACCATGGCCTTAGCCGTTTCATCATCCCGTTCTATCCAATTTTCTTTAAAGTGTACTCTATCCAAATATAAAACCGGACAATTATAAATATTCCCCAGCTTAGCTGCCAAGGTGGACTTGCCTGAACTGCTGTAACCAATTATTGTAATCTTCATGAAAACACCTCGTATTTATTGTTTGATGTCTCTTATATAAGTCCAAGAGGAGCAATATATACTACAAATTCATCCTCGCCGTCCACTTGCAGTAATTTATCGGCTAATTCCTGATTATAATCTGCTGCGGCACAAGTTCCGCATCCTATTGCTCCGCATCCAATATATAAGTTTTGAACTGCATGACCGGCATCCAATAATACTAATTTATGCGCGCTGATTGTATACCTCCACTCACTTCTATATGGTATGGCAGTATAATAGAATACAGCTGCCGATTTCCCTGCCCATTTTTGATTGTCGAGACTTTCGACTACAGAGTTTTCTATATTTTCTAATAACCTGATTAACTCTAATTCATGGCTTAGCGACAGATAATGATAAATTCCTTTTTCTAAACCTTCTACATTTATAACTGCTATGTAAACTTCAAATGGATGTCTGGCACCTCCTGACGGAACAGTTCTTTCCGTAGCATAATTATCGCCTCTTATTCCCTTTACGCCTTGAGTAACCCATAATAAGAATGACAGCTGCTCCAATGTAATACTATCGTTTTTAAAAACACGGTGGCTTTTTCTTTCATTGATAATCGTTAAAATATTTGCTTCTTTAATTACACTTGAAAAGTCTTTTGTAAGTTTTATTTTGTTTTCATTGACTGATTGTTTAGCTAAAGGCGGCTGAGGCAGCTGCTTTTGTTGGTCTGATTTATATCCTTTTTCCGTAAATGCACTTTTCATGAATGTTCTGTTGCTTTCTATTCTCTCTTTATAATTTTTGTTATCCATAATACCATTATCTAATGGATTGCTCCATTTTTCCCCTTTCTAAATTATTTTATTATTAAAGATTACGTTTGTAAAGTTCAGATAGACATGGTAAATTCACCTTTCATATATTATATCATATAATAAATAACTATAATATGAAAGGTTGAAATCTAATGAATAACCATCTATTATTTAAACAAAATCAACAGCTTGCAGGAGCTGTAAATATTAATTCGAATTTAATGAATTACACTGTTAATGTTCCCATAAGCTTAATGAAATCTATTGAGGGAAAATATTTTGTCGGGACGGCTCCAAACCTGCGATTCGGTAATGCTACCAATGCATGGGCAAGGCTGTACAACCCGCCGAATTCGGGTGTAAATTTATTTGTAAATACTTGGACTGTAAGTGACATCTTTACAACTCCATACAGTGTACAAATTTGGTTTAACAGTACACCTCCAGGATTTATACAATTTTCTCAATCTGTTACTCCATCCAATTTGACAATTATTCCACAGCCGCAGTCTCATATACAGCTCCAATATGCTATTTCGGTCAGTGGTTTGCCAACAGGCGGAATCAAGGCTTACGGCAGATACGGTCTTGCCGGTACTACCATAAATTCAGAGGAAGAAGGAAAATTTATATTTCCTCCCGGCGGTTCATATTTGATTTTTTTATCAAACCCCGAGAGACCAACCCTGCTCGCTACAGGAAATATTGCATTCGGATGGTGGGAGGAACCAATTATGCAATAGTTGTCTAAACATAACAGCAAAAAATTTGATGACAGTACCCCCGTCCCCTTGTCATAAAAATTCTGAGAACGAAAAGAACCGTCCCAGAATTTTAGAATTCTCTTTTTTATCATTTTTATTTTTTAGCTATATTGAATAAGGTCCTGATTCCAAGCGCCACACCCAATATAGAAAAAACCGAAAGAAACCATGGTTCAGTACCAAATTTATCGTCTAAATACTGTCCTAACAATACGCCGATTAACACTGATGCTGCTATAGACACTCCTATCTGCGTAAAGTCAGCTAAAGCACGAAAAACTTCATTGTATTTCTTTGGTGGTTTATCCTTATTGTTTCCCCCGTCCAAAGATAACCCCTCCATTTCTATGAAATGATAATTATATTCTTCAGCTCATTTTCTAATTTTTCTAAATATTGTTTTTCCAGGCTTTCCATCTGCTGCAGCTTATATATGGTGCTTGTAACCTGATTTTTAACATTCGATACACTTTCATAGGAACTATTGATTTTAGATTGCATATACCAGTCTGCAATGAGTCCGTCAAAAAAGAAATCCGCAAATTTGGCAAAACCATCCATTTCAAAACTTATATCATAGTTGATTCTTACATCTGCAAGTTCAGATTTAAATCTTCTCAATTCATTATGAGCTTGTTCGGCTTCTCTCATTGCATTATCAATATGAGAATGTTTTGCCAAGTCTGCAATAAGTCCGCCCCCTAACAAGTCCCATGTTCCCCAACCCTGAGCAGAATTTAGACTGCCCAAGGCTGAATCGAGGCTGTATTCTGCGGATTGTCCTGCTGAAATTGCCTCCTTAAGCTCTTTTAAATTTCTTTTTGACTCATTTATTTTATTTGTTAACTCTAATATTTTATTAGCTGAAGCTTCACAGGATCTGATCAGTAATTCTTTTTTTTGTTCATACAGGCTATTGAATTCATTGATACAGCCTTCGTAATTCTCTCGCTCTTGTGTTAATTTAGAAATTTCTGCTTCTATACTGAACAAATCATAACTTGCTTGCTCGTATTTAAGTCTTGCCGACAGTGCTTCTCTTTGTTCCTTTTCTTTTTTATCTTCCAATTTACCGATAATAGAATAAAATATAGATACTACATTTGTATTATCCAATTTCTCTACATCAAGGTTTTCCTTATCCAATATTGCCTTCAGCTCATATACTTTTTGTCTTAATTCAGCCGCATCATTTCTTAATTCGGCAAGAATTGAATCGATTTTATTTAATCTGTATACTTTTTGTTGGACTTCTTCTAACTTCTTGTTTAATTCTGAATACATAGTATCTCCCAGATAATTTATTATCATCCTGAGCATAGAGAAGGATTCTATCTTTAATGTATGAGTTCTTCACATACGTTCAGAATGACACGGTTATTTTATCCTTCTCAGCATCAAATGCTCATCACAATATGTCCCGTCTTTAAATTTAAAACCGTTTTCTCTTGTGCCGTAGATTTTAAATCCAAATTTTTTATATAGCTCTATTGCATTGTGATTTGTGCTTGCAACCTCTAACTCAACCAGTTCGAACCCGGTATCCTCTGCTATCTTTAACATTTCAGTTATTAGTGCATTTCCTATTCCTAAATGCCATGCTTCCTTCAAAACAGCTATACCGAAAGATGCTCTGTGAGAGATTTTAAACCTGTCACCAAGACCCATTAAGTGTGTTGTTCCGACAAGCTTATCGTCAATAAAAGCACAAATCATTATACCCCTTGGATTATCTCTTACAAAATTTATAAAATCTATTTCTTCTTCAATTGTCATTACTACTTCTTCAGGATAACGCAACAAAAAGTCTGTCTCAGCTGCCGTCTTCTTTAAATACTCAAGCATTTCCTCTGCATCAGATGCTTTTGGACTTCTTAATACACATACTTTCCCATTTTTTAATGTAACAGTTTTCTCATTGAATATCATAATTAACCACCTTCGAATTTAATCGATTTCCTCCACATAATGGGGAGGATGATATAATTTTATTTTGCAAACTCGACGTTATAGGCATTTATTTGTGCAGGATAGCTTTCCATAATCATTCCGTCATAAGTAATTTTTACTTTGCTGCCAACGGTGAATTCCGATAAATCTTTTAAAGCAGCATTATCTACAGGAACCCTAACAACAATTTTATCGCTTGAATTAAGCTCCGGTGAGCCTTCTAATGGATTTACCAGTATTGAATTGCCGTAATTTTCAAGTACAGTTGCATTAAAAGATACTTTGTTAATTGTTTCACCGTTATTTAATATAAAATGGTTTATAACAGCAACTATTACGATTGCCAAAATTAATAATACTATCAAAGATATAAACCTTTTGTTCATTTTTATCACCTCAAGTATATAGACGTTATTAATAAAGAAATGTTCCAATTATACTCACTTACGTTCCTTTAATGCAACAATATTTCCTTAAATAAGTCTGCAGCAACTTCAATCAGTTCATCCCTGAAATCAAATTCGTTAATGTGAACAGCAGGGTAATCTTCTCCATTACCTATTAAAAAGATGGCACCTTTGGTTGATTTTGTGTAATACCCGAAATCTTCCGAGCTTCTGATTGCTTCCTTCATTTCTATCAATTCATATCCTATATTTTTTGCTGCCTTCCTTATTTTGTCCACATTTTCACCATGATTATATGTTTCGGGGAAAACATCAACGTATTCAAAGTTTACCTTTAGTCCATACTTTTTAGCTTCATTCTTCGCCAGTTCCTCAATTTTCTTCTGCAGCATATTCATTTCTTCTTCATATAAAGCGCGAATAGTCAGCAAGAGCTCACCCTTGCTTGCACTTGTACCAAAAGCTCTCTCCCCTATAGCTACTTGTATTACTGTACAAAGGACCATTCCTTTATAATTATCGGGAGAAGTAAATTCCGGAACTGAATTTATTATATTTGCAATAGCAAAGGATGGATTTCTCCCCTTCTCCGGCATGCTGGCATGTGAAGGAATACCTTCCATATGTATTATCATGCCCTTTGAGGCACAAAAACTAACTCCGTTTTTCACGGCAACAGCTTTAAAAGGTATGCCGCTCATATTGTGATAAGCATATATTTCATCAATATTATTTTCGGTTATAAATAC
>ENA-UPTA01002353-UPTA01002353.1-activated-sludge-metagenome-genome-assembly--contig:-NODE-2353-length-19619-cov-9.920057_pt1 | contig 19619 bp, 15 predicted proteins | sample MGYA00238184_ERZ773361 | MGnify/ENA primary metagenome ERZ773361 (study PRJEB29100, sample SAMN05720205) | activated sludge metagenome | isolation source: anaerobic digester from wastewater...
AGAAACATTTGTCGCAATCTTTTGCGATCGCACAGGGGGTGCACATGCTCCAGGAGATCGCGGGATTCCTGCGTATCGACCCGTCGGCCGTGGCCTCGGACGCGCTGCTGTGGCTGGCGCCCACGCTGGTCGTCGCGGCCCTGCTCGGTGAGGCGGTCCGGCGCGGCCTCGGGCTGCCGCGCATCGTCGGCTACAGCCTGGTCGGCGCGCTCGTCGCGCTGGCCGGTCTCGGCCCGTCGGACGGACATCTCGACGGACGCTTCCGGCTGATCGTCGACGTCGCGGTCGGATTGCTGCTGTTCGAGCTCGGCAGCCGCGTGCGGCTGCACTGGCTGCGCGCGAATCCGTCGCTGCTGTGGACGGCGCTGGCCGAAGCGGTGCTCGGCGGCGCCGCGCTCGTCGCCTGCCTGCGCGCGCTGGGCTTCGACGCGGGCGCGGCGCTCGCAGGCGCAGCCGTGCTGCTGGCATCGTCGGCCGTGGTGATCGGGCGCGTGTCGACCGAGCTGCGCTCGGCCGGACAGGTGACCGAGCGCATGCTGCTGTTCGCCGCGGTCAACACGGTCTGTGCGGTGCTGCTGCACAAGCTGATGATCGGCTGGCTGTACGTCGAGCGCGGCGACGCCTGGGCCCAGGCGATCGTGCTGCCGCTGTACGCGCTGGCCGGATCGGCGGTGCTGGCGCTGCTGCTGGCGCGTGTGGTCGCCTGGGTGGCCCGCCGGCTCGACCTGCGTGACGAGAATGCGGTGCTGCTGCTCCTCGGCCTGCTGCTGACCGCACTGACGGCGGCCCGTGCGCTCAACCTGTCGTCCCTGCTGGTGCCGCTGCTGGCCGGCATCGTGCTGCGCAACACCACCGACCGGCCATGGGTGTGGCCGCGGCACTTCGGCACCGCCGGCGGGGTGCTGGTGCTGATGCTGTTCGTGATCGTGGGGTCGGCGTGGTCGGCGGACGCACTCGTGCAGGGCGCGGCACTGGCGGCGGCGGCGCTTGCGGCACGGTGGGCCGCGAAGGCGCTGGTGGCCGTCGCGACCGCGCGCTGGACGGGCATCGAGTTCCGCCAGGGCGCGGCGCTGGCCCTCACGCTCGTGCCGCTGTCGGCGACCTCGCTGGTGCTGTTCTCCGACCTGCGCGCCGCGCAGCCCGACGTCGCGACGCAGATCGCACCGCTGGTGCTGGCGGCGATTGCGCTGACGGAGCTGCTCGGTCCGCTGTCGGTGCAATGGGGCCTGCGGCTGGCGGGCGAGCACGATCCGTCGGCCGCGCGTGACCGGGGAGCCGCATCATGAGTCTGGAACGCTTCGCCGAATCGGGGGCGCTGTCGCTGGGCGTCGAGCTCGAGCTGCAGATCGTGTCCACCCACGACTACGACCTGACGCCCGGGGCGCGCGACCTGCTGCGCCTGATGGAACGCCGCACGATCCCGGGCAACGTCACCCCGGAGGTGACCGACAGCATGATCGAGCTGTGCACCGGCGTGTGCGCGGATCACGCCGAAGTGCTGGCGCAGCTCGGCGCCATCCGCGACGCCCTCGTCGCGTCCGCCGACCGCCTCAACCTCGGCCTGTGCGGCGGCGGCACGCACCCGTTCCAGCAGTGGAACGAGCGGCGCATCTTCGACAAGCCGCGCTTTCGCCAGCTGTCCGAACTGTACGGCTACCTGTCGAAGCAGTTCACGGTGTTCGGGCAGCACGTGCACGTCGGCTGTCCGGGCCCCGACGAAGCGCTGCGGCTGCTGCACGGCCTGTCGCGGTTCATCCCGCACCTGATCGCGCTGTCGGCGTCGTCGCCCTACGTGCAGGGGGCCGACACCGGCTTCCATTCGGCGCGGCTCAACTCGGTGTTCGCCTTTCCGCTGTCCGGGCGCGCACCGTTCGTGCTCGACTGGGCATCGTTCGGCCGGTACTTCGACAAGATGGCGCGCACCGGCGTCGTGCGCAGCATGAAGGACTTCTACTGGGACATCCGGCCCAAGCCCGAGTACGGCACGATCGAAGTGCGCGTGCTCGACACGCCGCTCACCATCGAGAAGGCCGCGGCGATGGCCGCACTCATCCAGTGCCTGGCGCGCTGGCTGACGCTCGAGCGTCCGTTCCCGCTCTCCGAGGACGACTACCTGCCGTACACGTTCAACCGGTTCCAGGCGTGCCGGTTCGGTCTCGACGGCAGCTTCGTCGACCCCGCCAGCGCCGAACACCGCACGCTGCGCGAGGACCTGTACCTGACCTTCGCGTCGCTGCAGCCGCACGCGGTGGCGCTGGGGGCCGAGCCGGCGCTGGCCCTGCTGCGCGGCGAGCTCGCCGGCACGGGCAACGACGCGGGCTGGATCCGCGCGCAGCAGGGCCGCGAGCACCTGCTCGCGGAAGTGGTACGGCGTCAGTGCCTGCGCTGGCGGGGCGCGCCGGTGCCCGGCTAACATCGGGCATCCCCCTTTCCACCGGACACCCGCCATGACCCGACTCTCCGGCCGCGCCGCCTTCCTGAAGCTCCTCACCGACGAAGGGGTGTCCCACCTGTTCGGCAACCCCGGCACCACCGAGCTGCCGATCATGGAGGTGCTGCCCGACCACCCGGAGCTGCAGTTCGTCCTCGGCCTGCAGGAGTCGGTGGTGCTCGGCATGGCCGACGGATTCGCGCGCGCCTCGGGCCGGCTGACGGCGGCCAACGTGCACGTCGCGCCCGGTCTGGGCAATGCGATGGGGGCGCTGTACAACGCGAAGTTCTCGAACTCGCCGATCATCGTCACCGCCGGACAGCAGGAGCAGGGCCACGGCCTGCTCGAGCCGCTGCTCTACGATCCGCTGGTGCCGATCGCGCAGCCGCTGGTGAAGTGGGCCGTCGAACCCACCCGCGTCGAGGATCTGCCGCGCATCCTGCGGCGCGCCGCCAAGGTGGCGATGACGCCGCCGACCGGGCCGGTGTTCATCAGCCTGCCGGGCGACGTGCTCGACGCCGAGGCCGACCTCGACCTGGGCCGCCCGGTGCGCATCGACACCGCCACCCGTCCCTCCGACGAGACCCTGACCCGCCTGGCCGACATGCTGCTGTCGGCGCGCGCGCCGGTCCTCGTCGCCGGCCCCGAGCTCGCGACCCGCGACGCCTTTGCCGAGGCGGGCGAACTGGCCGAGCTGCTGGGCGCGGCCGTGCACGCCGGGCCGGTGCCCTACAGCGCGCAGTTCCCGACCGCGCACCCCGCCTACCTCGGCGCGCTCACGCGGTCGCAGAAGCAGGCGCGTGCGGCACTCGAGCCCTACGACCTGCTGTTCTGCCTGGGCGGCGATCTGCTGCGCATGTCGGTGTACAGCCCGGTCGAGCCGCTGCCGCCCGGGCTGGCCGTCGCGCACGTCAGCGAGAAGCCCTGGGAGCTCGGCAAGAACTACCGCACCGACCTCGCCGTGCAGGCGGACGTGAAACAGACGCTGCGGGCGCTGCTGCCGGTGGTGCGCGCGATGCGCACGCCCGAGGCCGCCGCCCGCGCGGCCGCGCGCCTCGATGCACTGCGCCCGCGCAACTGGACGGCGCAGCGTGCGCAGGCCGCTGCGCAGGCGAACGCCGCGGCCGCCGCCTCGCCGATCGACCCGCGCTATCTGGTGCTGCAGATGTGCGACCAGCTCGGGCCCGACGCGGTCGTGATCGAGGAGGCGCTGACGTCGGCGACCCCGCTGCCCGGGTTCCTGCACATTGCCGACCGGCAGTCGTACTACGGGCTGGCCAGCGGCGGACTCGGCTTCGGCGTGCCCGGTGCGGTGGGCGCCAGCCTGGCGCTGCCGGGACGCCGCGTGACCGCGTTCATCGGCGACGGCAGTGCGATGTACGGCATCCAGGCGCTGTGGACGGCGGCGCACCTGAAGCTGCCGATCACCTACGTGATCGCCAACAACCGCAGCTACCGCATCCTGAAGGACCGGCTGGTGTCGATGCGGGCCACCGACCGCTTCGTCGGCATGGACATGCGCGATCCGGCGATCGACTACACCGGCCTGGCGCAGTCGCTGGGCGTGCCCGCGCGTCGCGTGGCCGACGGGGCCGACATCGTGCCGGCGCTGCGCGAGGCCGCCCAGCGCGACGGCCCCAGCCTGATCGAGGTGATGATCGCCGACGGCTACGGCGGCTGAACCCGACCGTTCATGGCCCCGCAGGCGCCGTCCGTCGCCCGCGGGCGCAACGCCCCCGGAACGCCTCAAGATCCGGCGGGCGCGGCCGAAGGAGCAGGGACCGAAGCCGAGAAAAGCTCCGGAACCCCCCCGCACTTCGGACGAATTCCATGCAAGCTGTCGCTCCTTCCCCCCTGGCCTCGCAGCGCACCGCCCGACGCGGCGCCGTCACCGCACCGAAGGCGGCCACCGCCGAATACCTGGCCTTCCGGCTGGGCAAGGAGGAGTACGCAATCGACATCCTGCGCGTGCAGGAGATCCGTTCGTACGAGAACCCGACCCGCATCGCCAATGCGCCCGAGCACGTCAAGGGCGTCGTCAACCTGCGCGGCATCATCGTCCCGATCATCGACCTGCGCATGCAGCTCGGCTGCGGCGAGGCGCAGTACAACGCCTTCACGGTGGTGGTGGTGCTCAACGTGCGCGGGCACGTGATCGGCGCGGTGGTCGACTCGGTGTCGGACGTCATCGAGCTGGGCGAGGACGTGATCATGCCGGCGCCGTCGATGAACGATGCCGTGCGCGACTTCATCACCGGCATCGCGTGCGTGGAGTCGCGCATGCTGATCCTGATGGACATCGAAGCGCTGCTGGGCAGTGCGGTGATCGGCCTGGCGACGGCGGCCTGATGCGCTCCGCGCGGCGTCCGGGCGCACCCGGCGCGCCGATGCATCGAACGCCCGGCACGGGGGCGTGGACGTGAGTCGGATCGACTTCGGCGTCGCGGGCGTCGACATGCGCGAGACGGCCCGCTTCGGGCTGGGCGCGTACTTCTCGTCGGCGGCGCCGCAGCTCCTGAGCGAGACTCCGGTGACGGTCGTGCTGTACGACCCGGTGACCGGCACCGCGGCGACGGCCAGCGGCACCTTCGGCAACTACCATCTGGTGCGGCTCGTGATCCGGGCCGCCGACGACACCCTGCTGCTCGACTGGAGCGGCATCGAATTCATCGCGCCGCAGTTCGAGGCGGCCGCCACCGGGGCCGGGCTCGACTTCAGCGCGCTCTTCGGCGCCCTGCTCGCCGGCGTCGACACCATCAACGGCAGCGCGCGTTCGGACCTGCTCGACGGCGGCGCGGCCGGTGACGTGCTCAACGGTCTCGGCGGCGACGACCGCCTCTACGGCGGTGGCGGCATCGACGCACTCAGCGGTGGCGCCGGCAACGACCTGCTGACCGGTGGTGCGGACATCGACTCGCTGAACGGCGGCGAGGGCGTCGACACGGCCGCATTCGCGCAGCCGCGTGGCGACTACCTGATCCGCCGCCTCAGCTTCGGATGGCAGGTGGAGGCACGCGTCGGCGACGAGGGCACCGACACCGTGTCCGGTGTCGAGTCCCTGCAGTTCGCCGACCAAACGCTGTCGCTGGTCGCCCCGGCCGGCCAGGCCGGCGCCGCGCCGCCGGCCTACCGGCAGTCGGGGTCGTTCCTGTTCGATCCCGTGTACTACGTGCTCGCCAACCCCGATCTCGCCGGGGTCGTGTCGACGGACTCCGCGCATGCGCACTACGTGTCGGTCGGCGCGCGCGAGGGGCGTACGCCGACGTCCTGGTTCGATGCCGACGACTATGGCCGACGCTGGAGCGACCTCGCGCCGCTGAACCTCGACGACGCGGCGCTGTTCGCGCACTTCAACCTGTACGGGGTCTGGGAAGGGCGCGCGCCCGGGCCGCGGTTCGCAGCGTTCGACGGCGCGCGCTACCTGTACGACAACCCGGACGTCGCCGTCTACGTCGACGCCCATGCGGCCGACTTCCTCGGCAGCCGCACCAACGGCGCGATCGCGCACTTCATCATCTACGGCGCCGCCGAGCAGCGCATCGCCTACGACACGTCGGGCGCGCCGATCGACCCCTGGTACGCGGTCTGAGCGCTCCACGCGCAGTGTGGCGGGCCGCGGACGAATGACGCAGCGGTCCGCTCGGATTCCCGCGCCTTCGATACACCCAGGGCTATGATGGTCCGAGCGGCCGTGCGCGGCCGATCGGTTCCAACGCCTCGGGAGAGTCCCCATGAGCCTGATCCAGTTCGGCAACGTCCCGGCCAACATGCTCGACCTCGAGCGGTTCGGGTTCGGCACCTGGTTCTCCAACCAGGAGCCGGACGTCCTCGGCATGACGGCGACGTCCGTCACCGCGTACGACCCCGGCACGCTCACCACGTTCACGGCCTACGGCAACACCCTGACCTACGAGTTCGATCGATTCGTGATCGAGACGAATCAGCGCGCGCTGCTGATCGACTGGAGCGGCGTGTTCATCAACCAGGCGATGGTGCTGTCGGTCATCACCAACCGGGGCGCAAACTTCGCCGAGCTGTTCACCGCGCTGCTGCGCAACGACGACACGGTGAACGGCGGCACGGGGGCCGACACGCTGGCGGCGCGCGAAGGCAACGACACGCTGCGCGGCCACGGCGGCAACGACCACCTGATCGGCGCATCCGGTCTGGACGCACTGGACGGGGGCGAGGGGGACGATCGGCTGGACGGCGGGGCCGACAACGACTCGATCACCGGCGGGCCCGGCAGCGACACGGCCGGCTATGCCGGTCCGCGGGACGCGTATGCGATCCGCAAGCTGAGCTTCGGATGGCAGGTGACCGCCACGACCGGCGACGAAGGCACCGACACCCTGTCCGGGGTGGAGTTCCTGCAGTTCCCGGACGACACGGTGGCGCTCGTCGCGCCGACCCCGCCGAACGGGACGCCGGCCCCCGCCTACCAGCAGTCGGGCGACTTCCTGTTCGACCCCGTGTTCTACCTGCTCGCGAACCCGGCGCTGCCCGACACGGTGACGCTTGCGAACGCCGCGCAGGAGTACCTGAACGCCGGTGCCGCGCAGGGCCGCGCGCCGAACGCGTGGTTCGACGCCGCCTGGTACGAACAGCGCTGGCCCGACCTGACCCCGCTGGGCCTGGACGACGCCACGCTGTTCATGCACTTCAACCTGTACGGGGTGTGGGAGGGGCGGGCGCCGGGGCCGAAGTTCCAGGACTTCGACGGCGACCGCTACCTCGCCGACAACCCTGACGTGGCCGCGTACGTGGATGCCTACGTGGACGACTTCCTGGGCAGCCGCACCAACGGTGCGATCGCGCACTTCATCATCTACGGCGCGAACGAGCAGCGCGTGGCGTACGACACCGCAGGTGTCCCGGTCGACATGGGGTACGTGGTCTGAGGGGGCCGGCGGCCCGCGGCGCGGGCCGCCCCGACCGGCCGGATCAGTCGGTCTTGACGCCGGCGGTCGAGATCACGCGGCCCCACTGCGCGATCTCGTCGGCGAGGAACTTGGCCGCCTGATCGGAGGTGTTGCCGACGGGGATGATGCCCAGGTCGTTGAGCTTGCCGCTCACCTCGGGCGACTTCACCGCGTCCGAGACCGCCTGCGACAGCTTGTTCACGATCTCGCGCGGCGTGCCCGCGGGCGCGAGGAACATCACCCAGGTGGAGGCCAGCAGCGGCGGGCCGCCGGCCTCGGCCATCGTGGGCACCTCGGGCACGGACGGCAGGCGCTTCTCGGAGAACATCGCCAGCGCCTTGACCTTGCCGCCGCGCACGTGCGGCATCATCGTGCTGGGCACGTCGATCAGGATCTGGATGTTGCCCGCCTGCAGGTCGGTCAGCGCCGGCGCAGTGCCCTTGTACGGCACGTGCGTCATGTCGATGCCCGCCGTCTGCTTGAGCAGCTCGGTCGTGAGGTGCGCGGCGGCGCCCACGCCCGACGAGCCGAACGACACCTTGCCCGGGTTGGCCTTGGCGTAGGCGATCAGCTCGCGCACGTCCTTGGCCGGGAACGCGTTGTTGGCGGTCAGGATCAGCGGGGCGACTGCGGCCAGCGACACCGGCACCAGGCTCTTGACCGGGTCGAACGGCAGGCGGCCCTGGTACAGCGTCGCGTTGGCGGCATGCGCGGCGATCACCGTGACGATGGTGTAGCCGTCGGCGGGGGCCTTCGCCGTCAGGTCCACGCCGATGATCGAGTTGGCGCCCGGCTTGTTCTCGACGACGATGGTCTGGCCGAGCGAGGCCTGCATCTTGCCGGTGACCATGCGCGTCACGTTGTCGGTGATGCCGCCCGGCGTGTAGGGCACGATCCAGCGGATCGGCTTGTTCGGATAGGACTGGGCGGCGGCGGTGCCGGCAGCGAGTGCCAGCACCGTGGCCGCGAGGGCGCTCTTGAACAGGTTCATCGGGATCTCCTGTGGTGGTCATCCAGCGCGGATGGTAACCGCAGGACCGACCGGCACGCGCCCGCCGTGCCGGTCGACGCGCAGCGCGCCGGTTACTTCCCGATCACTTCGCCGAACCGCACCCACTGCTTGCCGTCGAAGCGGATCAGCTGCTCGGACTCGATCGGCGCGAAGTCGGTGGGGCTGGTGTTGATCTTGATGCCCGGCAGCGCGACGTCCAGCTCGAGGTCCTTGAGGTTGGCCGCCTGCCGCATCACGTTCTCGCGCGTGAGGTTGTCGCCGCACTGCTTGAGCGTCTGCACCAGCGTCTGCGCCACCGCGTAGCCGTACAGGTTCGACGCGTCGGTGAGGCTGCCCTCCGGGTAGTACTTCTTCATGAAGGCCGTCCACTTGACCATGGCGGGATCGTTCTCCCAGGCCTTGTCGGTCGGGTCCTTCAGGTATTGCGTGGAGATGATTCCGACCGACTTCTCCAGCCCGGCGGGTGTGAGCACGGACCCGACCGAAGAGGCGACGTTGACCAGGTACTGCAAGGGCTTCCAGCCGATGTCGTACGCCTTGCGGATGCCCATCGCGGCGAACTTCGGCGTCGCGTTGTGGAAGAAGACGTCGGCGCCCGAGGCCTTGAGCTTGAGGATCTGCGAATCGATGGTCGGGTCGGTCACCTCGTAGGTGACCTCGGCGACGATCTGCTTGACCTTGTCGCCGAGCCCGTCCTTGAAGCCCTTCACGTAGTCGCGGCCGGAGTCGTCGTTCTGATAGAGGATCCCGATCTTGCCGTCGGGCTTGGTGCGCAGCAGGTGGGTGGCGTAGATCCGTCCCTCGGTCTGGTAGTTCGGCTGCCAGCCCATCGTCCAGGGATAGTTCTTCGGATCGTTCCAGACACTGGCCCCGGTGGCCACGAACAGCTGCGGCACCTTCTTCTGGTTCATGTACTTGTGGATCGCCGTGTTGCTGGGCGTGCCCAGCGGCTGGAAGACCAGCAGCACCTCGTCCTGCTCGACGAGCTTGCGCGCCATCTCCACGGCCTTCGGCGGACTGTAGGCGTCGTCGTAGCTGATGAAGTTGATCTTGCGGCCGTTGATGCCGCCCTGCTCGTTGATCATCTTGAAGTACGCGGCCTGCACCTTGCCGATCGTGCCGTAGGCCGAGGCCGGGCCGCTGTAGGGCATGATGCTGCCGACCTTGATCTCGGTGTCGTTGGCGCCGCTGTCGTAGCGCTTCTGCGCCTGCGCGCCCGCGGTGAGTGCGAGTGTGGCGATCGTGGCGATCGCCGTCCTGCGGGTGAATCCGGTCACTGATGTCTCCCCTCGTTGGTGTCGTATGCGGCCGTGCGCCCGCCGCAAGCGGTCGGCAGCCGCGATCGACGGTACGGGCAGAACGGCGGGTGTGTCAACGGATGGCGCCGCACGTCCGCCCGTGCAGCGCCGGCGATCAGAGGTGCATGCCCCCGTCGACGATCAGCGTGTTGCCGGTGACGTAGGCCGACTGCGCGGAGGCCAGGAACGCCACCGCGTCGGCCACCTCCCGGGCCTCGCCGAAGCGTCGCAGCGGCACCCCCTTCCTGACGCGCTCCCACGTCTGCGCGTCGTAGCAGGTGCGCTGGAACTCGGCACCCAGGCCGGCATTGATGATGCCCGGCGCCACGCAGTTCGCGCGGATCCCGTGGCGCCCCTCCTCGAGGGCGATCGATCGGACCAGCGATTCGACGCCGGCCTTGGGCACGCTCGACAGCGCGTCGCCGACGGTGAAGCGGAAGTTCGCGAAGGTGGTCACGCACACGAACGCGCCGCCCTTCTGGGTGCGGAACAGCGGGATGAAGCTGCGCGCCACGTTGGCGAATCCGAACAGCTCGGTCTCGACGACGGCGCGCCACTCGGCGTCGCCCACGTCGGCCACGCGCGGCTGCGCGATGTGCGCGCCGGCCGCGAACACCACGGCATCGAGCCGGCGGCCCAGCGCCTGCACCGCGCGCGCGGTCGCCTCGACCGAAGCGGCGTCGGTGACGTCCATGCGCAGCGGCGCGATCGCGCCGTCCGGCTGCAGCCGGGCCGCGAGGGCCTGCGCCGCATCCCCGTTCGTCCGGTAGGTGAGCACCAGGTCGGTGCCGTCGGCGGCGATGCGTTCGGCGATCGCCTGGCCGAGGGCGCCGCTGGCGCCCCCCACCAGCACCAGCGGGCGCTGCGGTGTCGTGCCGGATCCTGGGGTCGTGGTCATGGTGATGGACTCGTCTGGAAGCGTGCGCGCAGGTCGGCCTTGCGGACCTTGCCGGACGCGGTCTTGGGAAGCTGATCGAGGAAGTGCACGCGCTTGGGCAGCTTGAACGCCCCCAGCCGCGTGCGCGCGAACGCCAGCAGCGTCTGCGCGTCGGCCGCCTGGCCCGGACGCAGCACCACGGCCGCGGCCAGGGCCTCGCCCCAGTGCGGGTCCGGCACGCCGAACACGGCGACGTCGGCGACCGCGGGATGCCCGGCCAGCACGTGCTCCGACTCGCGCGGATACACGTTCACGCCGCCGCTGATCACCAGGTCCTTGATGCGGTCGACGACGAACAGATACCCGTCCGCATCGATGCGTGCGAGGTCGCCGGTGTGCAGCCAGCCGTCGCGCAGGACGGCGGCGGTCTCCTGCGGGCGGCCCCAGTAGCCGGTCATCACGTTCGGGCCGCGCACGAGGATCTCGCCGATGCCCCCGGGCGGGACGTCGCGCCCGGCGTCGTCGACCACCCGCAGGGCGACGCCGGGCAGCCCGCGCCCGATCGAGCCGGCCCGGTGCAGGTGCTCGTCCGTGCGCAGCACCGAGGCGTGCGAACTCGTCTCGGTCAGACCGTAGGCGTGCATCAGGATCGGCCCGAACGCACGCAGCGCCTGTTCGAGCCGCGGGCCCGAGATCGCTGCGGCGCCGTAGGCGATGCGCCGCAGCGAGCGCAGGTCGTGATGCCCGAACCCGGGGTGGTCGAGCAGCTCGTACAGCACCGTCGGCACCGCGAACAGGTAGGTCACCCGGTGCCGGGCGATGGCGGCGAGCGCCGCGTCGGCGTCGTAGCGCTGCGGCAGCACCGTCGTGCCGCCGGCGGCGAGGTGCGCGAGCGTGTGCACGCAGGCCGCGTGATAGAGCGGGCTGATCTGCAGGTTGACGCTGTTGCGGTCGGCGCCCGCTTCGGCGGCGACGTGGGCGATGTCGGCGTGGTAGTTGCCGTGCGACAGCACGACCCCCTTGGGCTGGGACGTCGTGCCGCTCGTGTACAGGATCGACGCCGGCAGGTCGGGGGCGATCGCCGCGGCGGGCATCGGGCCTGCATGCGCATCGCGCCAGGCGGCGAACCGGTGCACGACGGCGTCACCGGCACCGGACCCGGCGTCCACGTCCGGGCCCGGCGAGGCGCCCGGCGGGCCCGCCGTCACGAACGTGCGCACGGCGCCGACCGAAGCCCGCACCGCCGCGATCGACGCGCCGTAGGCGGCGTCGGCCACCAGCACCACCGGCGTGCAGTCCTGCAGCAGGGCGGCGTGCTCGGTCGGGTGCAGCCGCGTGTTCAGGGGGACCGCGATCGCACCGATGGCGGTCGTGCCGAAGAACGCCTCGAGGAACGCCGCGCCGTTCGGCAGCAGGATCGCGACCCGGTCGCCCGCGCGCACGCCCGCGGCCAGCAGCGCGCGGGCCACGGCGGCGACGCGCGCGCGCAGCGCCCCGTGGGTCAGCGTCTCGTCGTCGCAGATCAGCGCGGCGCGTTCGGCATCGTCCCGCCCGTCGTCGACGACGAGGGCGCGCAGGGTGCCGGGTCCGGTCGGCGCGGCGGCTGCGTCGGGGTTCGGGGCTTCGGGCGGGGCGGGCATCGGTGCGGACTCCGTGCGGCGATCGGCAGGGGCGGCGCAGGGGGCTCGGCGGCGCGCGGCGTCAGGCGGGCTGCGGCGCGCGCATCGGCGCTTCGCGGATCGGCAGGTTCGCGAGCGCGGCCAGTGCGGCCAGTGCCATGTCGGCGTACCACATCCAGGTGAAATCGCCGAAGCGCGAAACCGCGATTCCGCCCAGCCAGGCGCCCAGGAAGCCGCCGATCTGGTGCGACAGCAGCGTCAGGCCGAACAGGGTCGCCAGATAGCGCACGCCGAACAGCTTGCCGACGATCGCGGCGGTTGGTGGCACCGTCGCGAGCCACGTGAATCCCAGCCCGACGGCGAACACGTAGAACGTCCATTCGGTGCGCGGCATCATCAGGTACCAGGCGATCAGGGCCGCGCGCGAACCGTACATCACGGTCAGCACGTGCTTGCTGCGATAGCGCGCGACACAGGAGCCGGCGTACAGGCTGCCGACGATGTTCGACAGTCCGATGATGGCCAGCGACCAGCTCGCGACCGACGGCGGCAGGCCGCACAGGTCGACCTCGCCGGGCAGGTGCGTGACCAGGAACGCGATGTGGAAGCCGCAGGTGAAGAAGCCGGCGTGCAGCAGCAGGTAGCTGCGGTCGCTCATCGCGTGGCGGATCGCCGCACGCATGCCGAGATCGGATGCCGCCTGCGCGGCGGTGCGGGGCGGGGCGTCCGCGCCGTGCGCCGCGTCGGTGGCGCCCGCGCCTCCCGCAGCGGCCGGGCCACCGGAGGCGGGCGGGCCACCCGACAGCCGGCCCACCAGGGGCAGTGCCGCCAGCGCCACCGCCGCCAGTGCCCACATCGCCCCCATCCAGCCGAACAGCTGGATCAGCTTCTGCAGGATGGGGGCGAACACGAACTGGCCGAACGAGCCGCCCGCGTTGATCACGCCCGACGCGTCGCCCCGCGCCTCGGCGGGCAGCCGCTGGGCGGCGGCGGCGATCAGCACGGAGAAGCTGCCGGCACCGGAGCCGATCGCCGACAGCAGGCCGAGGGACACGATCAGCCCGAGGCCGCTGTCCATGAACGGGGTGATCGCGCCGCCCAGCGCCAGCAGCAGCAGTCCGCCGATCAGCACGGCCCGCGGTCCGCTGCGGTCGGCGATGGCGCCGGCGATCGGCTGGGCCAGGCCCCAGGTGAACTGGCCGATCGCCAGCGCCAGGCTGACGGTGGCGATGCCCAGGCCCGTCGACGTGTTCAGCGGGCTCACGAACAGGCCCAGCGACTGGCGCGACCCCATCGTGATCATCATGATGCCGGCCGCCGCCAGGGTGGTCAGGAGGATCTCGCGGTTGCGGAGGGTGCGGAACATGCGGGGCTCTTTGGCGTGAGGCGTGAGGCGTGATCGGGGCGTCGGCGTGTTGAGGCGCCGGGACCGCGCCATGCGGTCCGCGATGGTATCAACGCCCGTCCGAACGCGCCGGCGCGCGGTGGGCCGGAAATCTCCCGACTGCGGTCCGGGGTCTTGACCCCTGCGTTTTGCCGGTTTCGGCGAAGCGAGTACCCTGAAAAGGAAGCGCACCGCGCTGTCCGGCCCGGCGGTTCTCTAACCGCCGACCGGCGGGGCGCTGACCTGTGGACGATCCACGCCCTGCCCGTCGTCGGCCCGGGCGCACAACATTCCCGATGGAGGAGAACGTGCCCGCAGTGACCCCGATTCTCGATCATGTGTTCAACCACGAACGCGATCACCCCGACCGCATTTTCCTGACCCAGCCCTACGACGGAGGCAAGACGATCGACTACACCTGGGGGCAGGTGGTCGACCAGGCGCGCAGGATGGCCGCGCACCTGAAGGCCGGCGGGTTCGGCGACGGGGCGCACATCGCGATGCTGTCCAAGAACTGCGCGCATTTCTTCATCGCCGAGCTGGCGATCTGGATGGCGGGCGGTACGACGGTCGCGATCTTCCCCACCGAGGGGCCGGACACCATCCGCTACGTGCTCGAACACAGCGACGCGAAGCTGCTGTTCGTCGGCAAGCTCGACAACTGGCCGCAGCAGGCGCCGGGCGTGCCCGCCGGCATGCCCTGCATCGCGCTGCCGCTGGCGCCGTCCACCGGGTTCGAGGCGTGGGACGACATCGTCGCGCGGACCGCGCCGCTGCAGGGCCGTGTCGCGCGCCGCCCCGACGAGCTCGCGATGATCATCTACACCTCGGGGTCCACCGGCACGCCCAAGGGCGTGATGCACAGTTTCGAGCGGGTCTCGGAAGTCGGCGAGAACATCGTCGCGAGCGAGCAGTACACGCCTCAGGACCGGCTGATCTCCTACCTGCCGCTGGCCCACGTGTTCGAGCGTGCGTTCATCGAGGTCGCCGCGTTCGTGGGCAGCCCGCACGTGTTCTTCGCCGACACGCTCGACTCCTTCGTGCAGGACGTGCGCCGCGCGCGCCCGACCCTGTTCATCTCGGTGCCGCGCCTGTGGGTGAAGTTCCAGCACGGCGTGCTGCACAAGATGCCGCAGAAGAAGCTCGACCTGCTGCTGAAGATCCCCATCCTCAACAACATCGTGCGGCGCAAGATCCTCGACGGCCTGGGGCTCGACCAGGTGCGTCTCGCCGGCAGCGGCTCGGCGCCGATCCCCCACGAGGTCATCGCCTGGTACCGCCGGCTGGGTCTGAACCTCATGGAAGGCTATGGCATGACCGAGGACTTCGCCTATTCGCACGTGTCGCGGGTGGACGCGCATGCGCCGGGGCACGTCGGCATCCCGTACCCGGGGGTCGAAGTCAAGATCAGCGAGAACGGGGAAGTCCTCATCAATTCGCCGGGCAAGATGGTGGGCTACTACAAGCAGCCCGAACTCACCGCCGAGTCGTTCACCGAGGACGGGTTCTTCCGCACTGGCGACCTGGGCGAGCGCGACCACACCGGGCTGCTCAAGCTGACGGGCCGCGCCAAGGAGCTGTTCAAGACCGCCAAGGGCAAGTACGTCGCGCCGGCCCCGATCGAGAACCTGCTCGGCGAGAACCCGCTGATCGAGACGGTGATGGTGTCGGGCGTCGGGCAGCCGGCCGCCTACGCGCTGGTGGTGCTCGCCGAGGAGGTGCGGCCCACCACCAGCGATCCGGCGGTGCGGGCCCGCATCGAACGTGAACTCGGCGCGCTCCTGGCCGATGTCAACCGGCAGCTGCCCGACTACGAGCAGCTCAAGATGATCGTGATCGCACGCGAGCCGCTGTCGATCGAGAACGGGCTGCTCACGCCGACGATGAAGGTCAAGCGGGCCAAGGTCGAGGCGGCGGTCGACGCCCAGCTCGCCAAGTGGTACGCGGCGAAAGGGCCGGTCGTCTGGGCCTGAGGCGGGACGCGTCCCGGACGGGCCCGGTGCAGATCCGGTGCTCGTCCGGAGCAGATCCGGTGGCCGTCCGGGCCTTCGCCGACTTCATTGCCGAATGGGTGGCGGTGCGCTGTGCAGCACGGCTTCCGGCCGGGCTGCCGCCGGTGCCGGTGTCGAAGCGGCCGGAATGGTTCCGCCGACGCGTGGGCTGAGCGCCGGCCGCGCGGCGTCCACCAGCATGCCTTTGCCGGTCTGCTTGCCGGCATACATGGCGGCGTCGGCGGTGCGCATCAGCGCCGTCAGGTCCTTGGGCCGGCCCGGCGCGACTGCGTAGCCGATCGTCGCGCCGAGGTAGCCGACCCGGCCCGCGCCGAGATCGAAGCCTGCGTCGAACTGCGCAAGCAGCGCGCTGCCGACGGCACCGACGTCGACCGTCGGGGCGATCCCGTGCAGCACCACCACGAACTCGTCGCCGCCGACGCGGGCGACGATCCCTGCCGGGCGTGCCACGGCGCTCAGCCGGTCGGCCACCTGCCGCAGCACTGCGTCCCCGGCCTCGTGGCCCCAGCGGTCGTTGATCGGCTTGAACCCGTCGAGGTCGAGCATGAACACCACCGTGCGCTGGTCCTCGCTGCCGCGCGACCGGGCGGGCGGCGCGGTCGTACCCGAAGCGGCGTGCCCAGACCCACGCAGTGCCCGCTCCAGCCCTCTGCGGTTGTGCAGTCCGGTCAGCGGATCGGTGTGGGCGAGTGCGTCCAGCAGCGCATGCCGCTGCTGGGCCTGGTCGGCCGCCGCCCGCAGCTGCTCGAGGCGCGCGCCCAGCACCAGCAGCCAGTTCACCATTTCGGCGGCGAACGCGAGCTGCGCGAAGTGCAGGCTCAGGAAGCCGACCGCCAGATGCCCGCGCAGCAACGCGCTGATCTGGATGATGCCGATCGCATTCAGGAAGGCGCCCAGCAGCAGGAAACTGGCCGCACGGTCCCCCTGACGCGCCTGCCGTGTCGCGACCGGCAGTGCGATGACGAGATGCACTACGCCGAAGAGCATGCTCGCGATGGCGACGGGGCGGTAACCGATCACGTCCAGGCCGAACAGGAGTGCACTGACCAGCGAGATGACGGAGATCGCGTCGAGCAGGCGTGCCGAGCGCGGCGCGCGCGTGCGCATGTCGAGCGCCGCGATCAGGAACTGGGCGCTCGCCGGCACCATCAGCTGGGCTGCCAGTGCGGACATGTTGCTGCTGAACCAGGTGCTGTGGGACCACAGGTACTGCGCCCCCACGCCGTAGATCGCTTGAGAGAACAGCCAGGAGCTGAGCAGGGCGCCGGCGTAGGCGAGGTAGATGATCTTGCGCTGGTGCAGCCAGTTCGCAAGGCTGTAGGCGATCATGAACAGCCAGAGCCCGCTCATCACGCCCTGCAGCATCTGCTCGCGCGATTCCTCCTCGACGAACGCTTCGGGCTGCACGAACGCCAGCGGCACCAGCACGGCCGTGGGCGTGGCGATTCGCACCAGCACGTCGTAGCGGGCGCCGGGCGTCAGCGAAAGCACGGTCGACAGCGACCGCGTGCGGGCGCTGCGTTCGACGTGGGCGCGCGCGGCGCCGATCTGCGCGCTGTGCACCGGCCGGCCCCGTGCGTCGAACACCGTGACGACCACGTCGTGCAGCGTGGTGTAGTACATCCGCGCGATCCACTGCGCCGGCGCGTTCTCGGCCACCTCCAGCGTCGTGTGCATCCAGACCGCGCCTTCGCGCGGGCCGAGGTTCGCCGTGGGGCCGTCCGGCCGGACGAACCGGTCGCGCGCGGCGAGTGCGGCGGCGGTGTCGAGGGCGGCGTCCGGGTCGTGCAGCATGCGCACGGCGGGCCAGGCGTCGACCGACCGGGCGGCGCGTTCGAGCACCAGTGCCCCGTCGCCCGCGGCGGCCATCCGGGCGAAGATCAACAGCACGCACGCCAGCAGCACCCGGACGATCAGTGCCCGGACGGTTGCTGCCCGAACGGTCGGGGTGCGCAGGCGCGGCGGGGCGGCGCCGTGCGTCGTGAGCGCGGCACCGGCGGCACGGGGTCGGGGTCGCGTGGCCGGACGGCTCCGGCACGCGTGGAAGGTACAGCCCATGGTCGGGTTTTCGTCCCGGCGCCCCCGGACTTGAGCCGCGCCGACGGCCGGCGTCGCCCGGAACGTGCGATCCGTCACGAAGCGCGCCCGCCCGCCGCCCTGCGTCTCCGATCGAACCGGGTTGACTGTGACGTCAGTGTCACTTATCGTCGATCCCCGAACACGACGATCCTCCGCGGCGACGGAGGACGCACGACAACCGGAACACCGGAGGAGACATGCGCGACCCGCAGCGGCCCGACGGCCGATGCGCGGCGTAGTGGGCGGGCCGTTGGCCGCGCCCCCGACCGTATCGGAGGCGCGCTCGGCGCGCGCCTCCGCCGTGCGTCGGGCGGCGCCGTCTCCGCAGCCGCTCCGCCGCGGGCGCAACAAGGCTGCCGACACCGAGCGCCAGCTGCTCGCCTCGGCAGAGGGCGCGTTCTCCCGCAAGGGCTATCTGCGCACCACCGTCCACGACATCGTCGACGGCACCGGCCTGAGCCGCGCGGCGTTCTACCGCTACTTCCGCAGCACGGACGACGTCTTCGTGCGCCTGGTCGACCGCGTGGTGGACGACCTCGTCGCCTCGTCGAAGGTGCATTCCGGCGCCACGCTGCGCGCCCGTGTCGGCGACAGCAACCGGCGCTACCTCGAGATCTTCGCGCGCAACCGCGGGGTGCTGCGCGCGATGTTCGAGGCCAGCTACGTCAATCCCCAGATCGCCGCGATCCAGGCGCGCATGCGCTCGGCCTATCTGATGCGGGTGCGCGACCACCTCGCACGCCAGCAGGCGCTGGGCCACTGCCATCCGATCGACCCCGACGCCGCGGCGATGTCGCTCGCCATGCTCGTGTCGGGGGTTGCCACGTCCTGGGTGCTGATGGGCCTGGAGCCGTTCGAGTCACCGCTCGACCTCGACCGCCTGAGCGCGCAGGTCACCGACATCTGGTGCCGCGCGGTCTACACCGATCCCGACCGGGTGCCGCCGGGCGACACCGAACACGCATCGACACAGGAGAAGAACCGATGAGCAGCGAACACATCAGCCAGTCGCTCGAGGACGGCATCCTCACCCTCACGCTCAACCGTCCCGACAAGCTGAACGCCTACACCGCCCAGATGGGGCGCGAGCTCTCCGATGCCTTCGATCGGGCCGACATGGACGACGCCGTGCGGGTGATCATCGTCACCGGCGCGGGCCGCGGGTTCTGCGCGGGCGCCGACATCTCGGCGGGCGCCGGCGCGTTCGGCGCGGAACAGGGGTCGACGATGTTCGGCGGCGCGCCCGCCGGCGCCGCGCCCCGACGCTTCGTCGATGCGATCTTCGAATGCCGCAAGCCGTCGATCGCGGCGATCAACGGGGCGGCGGTGGGCGTCGGCCTGACGATGACCCTGCCGATGGACATCCGGCTGTCGTCCACCGAAGCCAAGTACGGCTTCGTGTTCGCGCGCCGCGGCCTGGTGCCGGAGGCGGGCAGCGCCTGGTTCCTGCCCCGCATCGTGGGTCTGCCGCAGGCGCTGCGCTGGTGCTACTCGGGCAAGGTGTTCGATGCCGCCGAGGCCCTGCGCGGCGGCCTGGTCGAGTCCGTGCACGCCCCCGACGACCTGCTCGCCCACGCGCGCAGCATCGCGCGCGAGATCGCCGACAACACCTCGGCCGTGTCGATCGCGCTCACGCGCCAGATGCTGTGGCGCGCCACCGGCGACGAGACCCCGTCGGCGGTGCTGGCGTTCGACGCTCCGATGAGCCGCGAGCTGGGCACGATGGCCGACTGCCGTGAAGGCGTTGCCGCGTTCATCGAGAAGCGCGCGCCGAAGTTCCCCGGGCGCGTGTCGACCGACATGCCCTCGCAATACCCGTGGTGGAAGTGACCGACAACCGCAAGGAGACACCCGCAATGGATTTCAACCTACCGAACGACCTGGTCGAGTTCCTCCGGAACCTCGACCGCTTCATCGACCAGGAGATCCGGCCGCTGCAGGCGCAGGACGACAACGAGCGCTTCTTCGACCACCGCCGCGAATGG
>ENA-UPTA01002356-UPTA01002356.1-activated-sludge-metagenome-genome-assembly--contig:-NODE-2356-length-19616-cov-7.672563_pt1 | contig 19616 bp, 18 predicted proteins | sample MGYA00238184_ERZ773361 | MGnify/ENA primary metagenome ERZ773361 (study PRJEB29100, sample SAMN05720205) | activated sludge metagenome | isolation source: anaerobic digester from wastewater...
ATATAAAAGGGATGAAAATAATGAAAGTACCGTTATTGTTTGTTACGATAGATGCCCTGGGGCCGGATCTGGTTCAGAAAGCCGATATGCCCTTTCTTAAGCAGATGATAAGCCAAGGTGCAAGCGTGAAAAATGCAACGTCCTGTTTCCCTACGCTTACAACGCCTATGATGAGTACCATACTCACGGGTATGTATCCGCAGAATCACGGTATTCCGGCCAACTACAGACTTTTTTTTGAAAAAAAGGAGGCTGCAGGCACACTTAGGAACTTGAAAAGCATAACTATTTCAGAGATACTTATGAATCAAGGATACAAAACTTTATCTGCTCAGCATTTTATGCTTGCCGATTATGATGGAAAAAAGAGATGCAGTAGATACATTGAGCCGGGCGGAGGAGATCCTCAGATTCTTACACAAGCTATAATTAAGGCTTTTGAAACAGAAAAGTACGATGCAGTCTTTACGATATATCAATCGGTGGATAATACGGGACACTCACACGGTCCGCTTTCCGATACCAACATTAAAGCAGCCGAAGATATAGATAGGAATATGAAAGAGCTTTATGAATTTTTGAAAAAAGAATGGGGGGAGTTTCTGACTGTAGTTTCCTCTGATCATTCCATGAGCAGAGCCGATAAACATTCTAACTTTTCCATAGAAAAAATTCTTGAAAAGTACTCTTTGAAGTACGAGTTTTATCAGCCCGGGGATAAGATAAGCAATGAGATTGATTGTGCCCTTCTTAATTTTCCTATGGTTCCTATATTCCTGATGACGGATAAAGCCAGAAGTTCCGGGGAAGAAATTATTAAAGATCTTCGTAACGATAAAGAAGTAGAGGTCGTATACGATAAAAAACAGATGAAAGATCTGGGAAATGAGCTTTACGGAGATATCAGCTACAGCCTGGTAAAAGGACACAGTACATCTAAACTGCTTTTGATACCGTTTGCGAAGTTCGGATATCACGGTACTGTACACGAAAAGCCTGCCGTAATAAACTACTTTGGACCCATGGTTTGCAAAAGACAGATTGAAAGCTCAGAACTGGTTGATATAGTTCCGACAGTCCTTAAATATCTCGGAATGAGTTCTGAAATTAAATTTGATGGTACTGCAAAATAAAGCAGTAAAAGGAGATAGATAAAGTTGATACTGTTTGACTACCATACCCACACTAAGTTCTCCGATGCAAATTACGGATTTGACGAGCTTTTGGAGGAATTGAAAAAAACTGACATAAAAACAATCGGAATAACAGATCACTTTGAAAAAAACCTTCCACAAAGCGTGAAGGTATCGAAAAGTGAGTACGAAAAAGCTTTTGGAACTTTCAGGGATAAATGTTTTGATTACGGAATTACGGCTGTTTTAGGAGCCGAAGTAGGGATGAAGGAGAAAGAGTTTCTTCCGTCTGATAATCTTCCGGATGTCAACTATATAATAGCAAGTTTTCATCAGATGCCAGAAAAGGGAGTTATGACAGAAAGAGAGTACTGGGAGTACTATATGAATGTAGTTGAGTATGGGCTCAAAAACTTCAGGTTTGATATAATAGGCCATATAGAAGGTTACATGCCAGTCACGCCTTTTATGCACGAAGAAGCTTCTTTTGACGAACGCAGGAGTACTGAAAAGCTTTTTGCAAAAAAGTACTTTACGCTTGAATGGTATGAGAAAATTTCAAAAATAATGAAAGAAAGAAATATAGCCATTGAAATACACGGAGGTTCGAAATCTCCAAGAATTGAGGTTCTTTCTATCATGAAAAAGAACAATGTAAAGTTCTCTTTCGGCTCAGATACCCATTCGCTTGAACAATTGAAAAAGCACAGAGAGTACTTTGATTATGCGGTAAAAGCACTTGACCTTAAAGAGACAGATTTTATCAAATTAGGAGGAGAAGTATGCAGAAAATAGCCATAATAGGCTGCGGCATGATGGGTAAAACACATTCAAAAGCTTATCAGAATATGAAAGACCTTGATATATGCGTGAAGTACGTTTCCGACCTGGATCATAAGAAGGCGGAAGTATGTGCGCAGATGCTTAATGCTGAAATACAGACTCTTGAGAATATTTTAAAAGATCCCGAAATAACTATTATTGACCTGTGCACACAGACCTTTACACATGCAGAACTTACAGAAAAGGCAGCTTCAATGGGCAAAAATATTTTCTGTGAAAAACCGATTGCCTTAAGCATAACAGATGCACAGAGGATGATTGATGTATGCAAAAAGAATAACGTAAAACTGAGTGTGGGACATGTAGTAAGATTCTTCCCCGAGTATATGAAGGCCAAAGAAATTTTGGAAACTCCTGATATGGGTAGCGGAGCAGTTGCAAGGTTTTATAGAGGCGGGAACTTTCCCTCTCACGGAACAGACAATTGGTTTGATGATATAAAAAAGAGCGGCGGAGTCTTTGTTGATCTTTCAATACATGATTTTGACTATCTTAGAACGGTGTTTGGCGAACCGGAAAGCATAATAGCCAGAAGTGTGAAGCTTTCGGAAACCAAAGAATGCAAAAATAATGACCACGGGCTTGCAGTAATAAAGTTTAAAAACGGTGTACTTGCTCATGTAGAAGGAAGCTGGGCGGAGCCTGACAACATGCCGGTGGGATTTCATACAAAATTTGAAGTAAATACAAAAAACGGAATGATACACTTTGATGCTACAGAATCAATGACCTTCAATCTGCAGCTTAAAAGGCAGCAAAACAACTATGTGGCGGCAAGACCTTCAGAGTACAATCCTTATGAGCAGGAACTGAGAGTATTTATAGATGCAGTACAGAACGGCAGTGAAGTAAAGGTAAGCGGTGAGGAAGCCCTCAAATCACTTAGAGTAGCTCTTGCAGCCAATATTTCCGCTAAAGAAAAAAGACCGGTATTGATCGAAGAGGTGAAATAGTATGATAAAAATAGGAATCCTTGGAATAGCTCATACTCACGGGTACAGTTATGTACGACAGATAAACAAAATGCAGGATGCGCAGGTAACAGGCCTTTATGAAGAAAACGTTGAATTCGCAAAGAGAGCATCGTCAGAACTTAACCTTAAATTATTTAACACCCCGCAGGAACTTCTGGATAGCTGTGACGCTGTAATTATTGCCAGTGAAAACTCTAAACATATGAAGTATACAGAAATGGCTGCACTTAAGCATAAACATGTGCTCTGTGAAAAGCCTATAGCAGTAAACATAAGTGATGCAGAGCATATGATAAAAGTATGTAAAGAAAACAATGTTGTTCTTCAGATAGCTTTTCCGGTAAGATACGCACCTAGTGTCCGCAAAGCGAAGGAAACTATCGACAGCGGTGTTCTGGGAGATATTCTTGCTGTTTCCTCTACCAACCACGGAACGATGCCCGGAAGCTGGTTTGTGGAAAAAGAACTCAGTGGTGGCGGAGCGGTAATTGATCATACAGTTCATGTGGTTGATATAGTCAGATGGCTTTTGAATACTGAAATCACAAATGTTTCAGGTTTTTATGATAAACTTATATATGATGAACTGAAAGTTGAAGACTGCGGACTGCTCATGCTGGAACTCTCAAACGGCGCTTTCATGACACTTGACACAAGCTGGTCACGTCCAAAGGCTCATCCTTACTGGGGAGATGTAACCATAAGAATAGTCGGAACTCAGGGAACCCTTTTCATAGATGCCTTTGATGAAAAGATAGAGTACTACTGCAACGATAAAAAGAACGGATGGATGAACTTTGACATCAAGTTTGATTATAATCTTATAAGAGAGTTTATAGACTGCATAAAAACAGGAAGAAAACCTCTTACATCCGGAGAGGACGGACTTGCGGCTCTGGAAGTTGTACTAAAGGCTTACGCAGCCAAGGCATAAAATTTCCCCTCACAGTAATGTGAGGGGTTTTTAAAAGGAGAACAGATATGGAGTACAGAATACTCGATGATTATAGGCTATTCAGCAAGATGGCCGGTTTTTCTTTTTCTGTTACGGCAAAGAATCAAAGTATATATGAACAAAGGCATCAGGAAATATTTCATGAGAAAAGAGAGTTTCTGGGGGCTTTTGACAATGATGGTCTTGCAGCCGGACTTATTCTCTATCCGTATATGATGAACTTTCGAAATAATCTTATAAAAACTTTCGGTGTTGGGGACGTCTGCTCAAGAGCGGATAAGAGAGGTAAAGGTGAAGTCCGTTATCTTTTAAACGAAAGTGTCAGGCTTATGCACAGCCGTTCAGCGGGACTTTCAGTTCTGTATCCTTTTAACTATGATTTTTACAGAGGTTCTGGATGGGAAGTTTTCACCAACAGCGCTATGTATCTTTTGTCACCCTCCCAACTTAAAACTCTGCCCGAAACAGATAATATAAAGGCAGTTGATATGGATTTTCCTGATAAGCAGGGTATTGAATACTATAACAAAAAAGTCTGTGGAAAATATAATCACGTTATTAGGTCTGAAATCGACTGGAAGGACCAGTTGAGAATGTTTTCAGACAATGAAATCAAAAGAGGGGTAGTACAGTTTTATAAGAACTCGCAGGTATGCGGTATGATGACATACGTGTACAGCTATATTCCCAAGGAGGACAGCACGGTTTTCACCATCCGGACCTTTTTTTATGATGACTTTGAAACTAAAAACAAAATGTTTCTTTTCATAAAAAAGCTTTCTGCACAGATAAGTTCTGTAAGCCTTTTAGCGCCGAATGATTTTATACTGTTTGCACATCTTTCTAACTCGCCTGTAGCACTAAAGAAAGGAAATCATTGTATGATAAGAATAATTGATATTAACGCTCTGGATGGCATATTTTTTGATTCATGTGATGCAGATATATCGGTTGAACTTACAGACAGTGTGATAAAAGAAAATAACGGGTGTTTCAGATTTATTATAGATAATAAAAAACTAAGGATTTCTAGGACAGAAAATGCTGCTATAAGCACAGATATAGGGACATTTTCGTCTGTACTGAGCGGATATGTAGGAATAAAAGATATGATAGACTGCTCAAAAATAAAGATTATAGGAAAGTACGACGGCACAGACTTTAAAAAGGAGTGCACATTTATTACCGAATTATTTTAAGGAGGAAGTATGGCCCAAATAACAGCTGTGATAGTAGGGGCAGGGAACAGAGGAAGCGTTTATGCCCGTTATGCGTCGGAGTATCCTCAGAAGCTTAAAATCAATGCTATGGTTGAGAAGAATGTTGGAAAACTTGAGTATGCTTCGCAAAATTATGATATAGATAAAAACTACTGTTTCAGTGAGTACACGCAGGTACTTGAAATGGGGAAAGTTGCTGATGCTGCAATAATAACCACATTAGACAATGCGCATAAAGAAATTGCCATTGAGTTTATAAAGAGAGGCTACGATATTCTGCTTGAAAAACCTTTGGCGGTAAGTCTTGAAGATTCTTTGGAAATACTCAAAAATGCTAAAAAATATAATGTCAGGCTTATGACATGCTATGTTTTAAGGTACAGCACCTTCTTCGGAAAGCTGAAGGAGCTGATTAACAAAGGCATTGTAGGTCCAGTACTTGCCGTTGATCAGAGAGAGAATATCGGTTACTTTCATATGGCACACAGCTATGTAAGAGGTAACTGGCACAGTACGAAGGATAGCTCGCCCATAATACTTGCAAAAAGCTGTCACGATCTGGATATTCTTCACTGGATGCTTGAAAAAAAGTGTACCAGAGTATTTTCGATGGGCGAACTGAAGTATTTCAGAAAAGAAAATATGCCCTGCGGTGCTGCCCCAAGATGTCTGGACTGTCTTGTGGAAGAACCATGTCCTTATTCTGCAAAGAAAATATATCTTCAGACAGATAATACCGGCTGGCCCGTTTCAACCATAACCAATGATTTTTCATACTCGGCAAGAATGGAAGTTTTGAGAAACACCGATTACGGCAAATGTGTCTATCAGTGTGAAAATGATGTTTTGGATTATCAGACAGTGGATATGGAGTTTGAAGAAGGCATATCAGTTAGCTTTACCCTCACAGCATTTACTAATGACAAAACCAGAATAATCCATATATATGGAGGAATGGGAGAGATAACGGGAGATTTTGAAAAAGGAGAGATAACTGTTCATCGTTTTGGAGAACAGGCACAAATGATAAAGGTTGTTCCGCCATATCAGACCGCCCATGCAGGCTCTGACTTTCAGATGATGGACAGATTCGTGCAGGTGATGACTGATAGAACAGGCAACTTTATAGAGCTTGATCTTAACAGTACCATGGAGAGCCATTATATGGCATTCGCAGCAGAAAAATCCAGAAATGAAAAACTCCCTGTCGACATGATAAAGTTTAAAAAAGAACATAATTTTTAACGATATAAATGCTCTATACTTTATATTTTTTCTCTAGGAAGCATATAATTGAGATATTTCTGTTCGAAGCTTAATTATAAAAATTATTGTATTTGTGTTATAATTCTCTTGCTTTATACCTATACATAGGTTTTTAAAATTCACAGTTAAACCTGGCAATTTGATGCGAAAGTATATAAGGAGGGATTTCATGAAAAAGATTTTGGCTGTCATAACTATAGTACTTATGGGAATATCTTTGCTGGCATATCCTTGGATAACACCTTCATGCAATATTCTTGAGGAAGGCTATGTGGCTGTTGATGCTTTTAATCCTGCCTGGGGTATACGTTATGGGCTTTTCGGGTTTATGGAGGCAGGCGCTGGCCAACCTGAAGGCGGAACATATCTAAAGTTTGGATTTAACAGGATACTGGATATCCCGTTGAGTTTCAGCGTAGGGTATTCAAATGACTTTATAAGCAATGCATATTTTTTTACGGGTACAGAGCTTAACCTGGATATCTTCAGAATAGGTTTCGGGGGAATGCTCGGTCAGAACAGGCACTATAATACGGTGACATCAACAGATGAGTATAAACTTTTTCCAAGTGTTTACGGAAGAACAAGCATTGTGTTCGAGAAAAAAACAAACATAGAAAACTCTTTCTCTATCGAAGGAGCTATGCGTTCAGATATGAATCTTACTTTTCAAAACTGCATGGTGGCCTTTTACGGCAAAGAAAAAATCAAGAACCTGAACTTTCTGTGGTTTAAAGATGTTGATATACTCGGAGGAATTGTTTTTACAACATCTGATTTTGCAAAGGTAGATCTCCTAAAAGATTTTCAGATAGTACTAGGAATGTCAACCGGTTGGAAGTTTTTTTAAATCAAAATAAACTATGTGAGTACTTTGAACTGACCCCGAAAAGTTGTACTTAAAGAAGCCAATTTGGAGGAGGTCAGTTTTATATTAGATTTTTATATAAAGAGGCTGAAATGAAAAGAATAAGCATACTTATAATGGTGTTTTTTACGATTTCGACAGCTTTTTCAAATATATATGACGGGTATCTTCTGATAAAGGCACCCGTATTTTCGAAAATTTTTATAGGCGGGCTATACAAAGGAACTGTTCCTGAAAGCTCGGAGATTGCTTTTGCACTTTCACCCGGAACATATGAACTGACTTTAAAACTTGAAGGATACCTGGATGCGAGTAAAAAAGCCGTGGTAGAACCTGTAAAAAGTACTGTTGTTTCATTTTTTCCGCAGAAGATTAATGAATTTAAAAGCACATCTGAAACTAAAGAAGCTTCAGGGATGAGTTACGGAACTGTGGATATTATAAGTGTACCCTATAAAAATCTTCGTATAGATATAAACGGTTATGAGATAGGCAGCTCAGATTTTTACAGTCTGGCGCTTGTGAAGGGAAGTTATGAAATAAAGATTTCTATGGGAGAACAGTATCTGAAAACTTCGATAAATATTGAAAAAGATAAACATACGGTTCTTCAGGCGGATTTCTTCAAAAAACAGATTTTCAATCTTTATAAGATAGATTTCGAACTTCCCCAAGGTTCAAAACTTTTTATTGACGATAAAGAACTTTCTGATACAGAAAAGTCTGTGATGATACTTGACAGCAGACATAAACTGAAAGTGGAAAATGAGCTTTATGAACCTTTTGAGCAAGAAGTTGTTTTTGATGGGTCAGGAGTATATAAACCGGCTCTGATACCTAAGGCATCTTATGTGGCTGTGAACTGTAATTTTAATGATGCACAGGTTTTTATCGACGGAAACTTTATAGGAAACGCCCCTGTTATCTTTAAAAGTCCTATATCCTTGGAAAATTCAACGGTTATGGTTGTCAAAAAAGGGTATTCTGAGTACCAAAAGACAGGCATAAAGCTTGGAGACAGAGATATAGCCTACATTCAGGCGCAGCTTGTACCGCAGGGACTGACTGATGTGGCAGGAGGAGCATTTAGAATGGGGGATATGGACTACCCGGATATTCGACCGGTTCTGGAAGTTTTTTTAGGATATGACTTTTATATAAATCCATACGAAACGACTTTTCAAGAGTACGACGAGTTTTGCAACCAGACTTCAAGAGTAAGGCCTTCTGACAACGGTTGGGGAAGAGATAAAAGGCCGGTCATAAACGTGAGCTGGTGGGATGCGGTTGCTTACTGTAACTGGTTAAGTGAAAAAGAAGGACTGCCCAAAGCATATGATCTGTGGGGAAACCTTCTGGATGAAAAAGGAAAGATTACTTCAGACATTAAAAAGGTTTTTGGCTACAGACTGCCTACACAGGCTGAGTGGGAGTATGCCGCAAAGGGCGGGCAGATGAGTATGGCTTTTATTTACAGTGGCTCAGACAATCCTGAAAACTGTTCATGGTTCAGAAAAAATTCACTTGGGATGACTCATGAAACAGGTAAGAAAAGTCCAAATGAGCTTGGACTGTACGATATGTCGGGAAATGTAAGAGAGTGGTGTACCGATAGATATAACTCATACTCTTTGCTTGAAAAAGATGATCCGTATGAAAACGAAGGTCTGGGAAGAGTTGTAAAAGGCGGAAGCTTCGAAATGAATGAACTGTTCTTGCGTATAAGCAACAGGTGGCTCAAAGACCAGGAATATAAAGATTTTTCGACAGGGTTCAGAGTAGTAAAAACAATTCAGTAAAAACGGCTTTCTCAAAAGCCGTTTTTATTTTTTAAGGACTCCTTTTTATCTTTTAAAATCATATCATCGTTTTAAAAATGCACTTTATCAGCAAATAGTTTTTTTGACCTGTAAAAAAAAATATAATAGATATGAAAATAGGAAAAAGGAGGTAATATGATGAATTCTGTAATTAAGGGCTTTTTGATTGCAGCCGGAGCCATAATAACCGTTTCGCTGCTTTTGAATCTCACGTCATCTTCAAAGCTACAGAGCACAAGCAGGGAAATACGAGAGAGTTTTGAAACGATAAGCGTAGAAACAATTTCGTCGGATATAGATCTATCAGGATCAGACAGCAGCAGACTTCTTTACTCGCACGATAAAAATATTTTTGAAAACCATATTGGTTTGGAAGGAAAACGGTTATTCATCAAAGAAACAAAAAAAGATATATTCAGGGGTATAACCTCACAGAAAGGCAGTTATGCGGTTTTTTTGGCAGTATATCCACAAAGTGCTGTTTTACAAAGCATGAGCGGAAATGTATCCATCTCAGATATAAAAACCACAGAAGTAAGCATCACAAATACCTCAGGAGATATTCATGCAGTCAATGTAAACTGTGAAAACTTTTTATCTTCATCAGTATCCGGTGGAGTAAAAGTTCAGAAAGCATCAGTTAAAAAGCTGAAAATAAAAACGGTATCGGGAGAAGTAGGAATCGAGGATGTAGCTTCAGACAGTATTGAAGTTGAAGTTGTTTCAGGCGATATAAGCATGCAAGGTTTAAGACAAGCATGCGATATAATAGTCAAAACAACGAGCGGCGATGTTAGAATTAAAGGAATTGATTTACAGGGCTATAACGTAGAGTTCAGCTCAATAAGCGGAGAAGTATTTATAAAAGATGAAGTTTCGTCAAAAGGGAAGTACCGCTACGGCGTCGGGGATAAAAAGATAAAAGTTGAAAGTGTTTCCGGAGATCTCATAATTGAATGAAAGCATGCCATTTAACGGCATGTTTTTTTATTTTTAGTCAAAAATATAGTATCATTGTATCTGGAAGGGGGGATTTCAATGCTTTCGGATAAAAAGAATTTTTTTACTCCGGATATACTTGAAAGAATGCTTCAGGATAAAAAAGCTGGTATTTATGCTTTGGATACCAAAAGAGTGATTACTTTCTGGAATGAAGGGGCACAAAAAATAACCGGGTATGAATCCTCTGAAATACTTGGTTTGTCATGCATGGACAACATCCTGAATCATATTGATTCAAAGGGTGTCAGATTATGTGAAAAAAACTGTCCGGCAAGCAGAGCCATGCAGGATGGTCTGCCCAAAAGAGCTGAAATTTTTCTGCACCATAAAAACGGTTACAGAATACCTGTAGTAGCGACAGTCTATCCGGTAAAAAATTATGACGGTGTAGTTTCGGGAGTTATAGAGGTCTTTAACGATCTTTCGGAAAAAGACAGACAATCGCAGAGTCTTGTGTATGACGAGCTTACAGGAATCTTATGTAAACAAGAAGTTGAGCAGAAAATAAAACAGGCTGAAGAAGACTTTAAAAAAGTTTCAGTACCTTTTGGTCTTATATGTTTTGGTATTGATAATCTTTCTCAGATAGCTGAGAAGTATAAAGAACGAGTAGCGGAAAAGATTTTGATTATGGCTGCAAAAAACCTGTCTGCTAATCTCAGAATAACAGACGAAACAGGCAGATGGGGTAATGACAGTTTTATGCTTATTGTAAAGTTTGTTGACAGGGAGCAGCTACACGATATAGCTCAGAACATGCTCATAACTATGAACAACTGTTTTCTTAAAGAAGAGAATGAAATTATTATGGCAAGTGTTTCAGCTGGCGGAAGTGTTTTTAAAGATAATGACAGCATTTATACCATAACAGAAAGAGCTGTACACAACCTTGAAAAAGCCAGATTGACTGATAAAGGAAGTCTTTTTATAGATTAAATTTTTTATAGATGATTGAATACACAAGGAGGGAAAGTATGGAGTTAACAGGTTCCCAGATATGGCTGTATGGTGTGGTTGCAAGTACTGTTGCAGGACTTGCTACATCTATAGGAGCTATACCTGTTCTTTTTTTTAAAAAACTGCTTACAGAAAAACAGCTTGATATGCTTTTGGGGTTTGCGGCCGGGGTTATGCTTGCAGCTACGATGTTTTCTCTTATAATGCCGGCAATAGACAGCGGCGGTATATGGGTGGCTGTTATTGGAATAATTGCAGGTGCACTGGTAATAGAGCTTTTTGACAGCTTTTCTCCTCATGAACATTTTATTAAAGGTCCTGAGGGAAGAAACGTATCAAAAGAAATGGTAAAAAAAGTTTGGCTTTTTGTTACCGCAATTGCGCTGCACAACTTTCCCGAAGGAATGGCTGTAGGAGTAAGCTTCGGAAGCGGTATGCTGAAAAATGGTCTTATAGTTGCTATAGCTATTGGGCTTCAGAATATTCCGGAAGGTACGGCGACAGCAGTTTCCTTTTTAAAAGCCGGATACACAAAAAAACAGGCCTTTTTCTGGTCTTTTCTGACGGGAGTAATAGAACCTATCGGAGGACTTTTGGGTGCTTCCTTTGTAGTCCTTATGAAACCTGCCCTGCCGTTTTTTCTTTCTTTTGCAGGGGGAGCAATGCTCTATGTAATAAGCGATGAAATAATTCCCGAGACCCATTCTCACGGAAACGAGCGGGTGGCAACATTCTCACTTATAGCAGGTTTCATTATTATGATGATTCTTGATACGGCATTAGGGTGATGGATGTTAAAAATTTATACAGACGGATCTTACAGAGACGGAAAGGTTGGTTATGCTTTTATAGTTGTAAATGAAGGCAAAGTTATTCATACCTTTTCGGATGCTTTTAAAAGCTTTGACCCTTCACGTCAGGTTGCGGGAGAGATAAAGGCTGTTCTTGATGCATTAGAATGGCTGAAACAAATGGGAGAGAAGAGAGTTCAGATCTTTTATGATTACAGCGGTCTGGAAGAATGGGCATGCATGCGGTGGAAAGCGAAAACCCCAAATACCAAAAAATATCAGCAGACTGTTGTCAACTGCGGCATAGAGATATTCTGGAATAAGGTACAAAGTCATAGCGGCGATGAGTTTAACGATATGGCAGACCGCATGGCAAGACAAGCAATGGAAGAAGATAAGTAAAAATAAAATTTAAGAGATTCAATCCCGGATTAAGTAAGATCTGATCCGGGATTTTTTTAATGTTATCTATTAAGCATATAAAAAATAATATAAATAAATAATAAACATAAATACAATTAAAATGATACAAAAAATTATTTTAAGATACTAATTGATATAGATCAATATTATAGGTATCTATAGTAATGTATGAAAAATCTATTTATAAAAAAAACATATCAAATTATTAAAAAAAGTTTAAAAGACTTGATACATAAGTATTTTAAACAATTGATGAAAAAATTTAATATATAAAAAAATATGATATAATATTTTTAATCAAGACAAGTATAAAAAGTTTAAAAGTAACATAAATATATTATTCTAAAAACAAAAACAGGCATTAAGGGGAGAGCATGAATAAAGTATACTGGATTTCTCTGACTGGAAGCTGTAACTTTCAATGTAGGTACTGTTTCCAGGATTTAAAGGGTTCTTTCAGAAGCAGTGGTGATATGAACGCTTATACGGCTCAAAGGGTAGCAGAGATGATTAACTGTACTGCCGACAAAGTATACAGGATTCATTTCTTTGGAGGAGAGCCTTTTTTAAACTTTGAAGTGATGAAGCTTATAACTGAAAGTGTGAAGGACAAAGTTGAATCTTTTTCTGTAACCACTAATTTAAGCATACTCAGTAATGAAATTGCTGAGTTTATAAAAAATAACAACTTCAGTCTTCTGATCAGTATTGACGGTATAAAAGCCTCGCACGATGCTTCAAGAGTATTTGCAGACGGTACGGGGACATTTTCAACGGTTGCCGGTAATCTTAAAAGCCTTTCTCAAAAGCTTAAAAAAGACAGTATTTCCATAGCTAAAACCCTTACAGTAAAAAATTATATGAATCTTTTCGATGATTATATGTTTTTTAAAGCTCTTGGTTTTAAGGTAAATGTAAATCCTGATATTAATCTTAATACAAATGAGCTGAACCATGAAGTTTTAAAAAACGAGCTGAAGAAGATCATGAAGGATATGATTTCTGACAATGAAAGCATAGAATTTTGGAATCTGAGTGAAAGTATACGGACTGTAAATAACTTTCCATACGGCAAAAAGATCCGTAGCTCACTCTCAAGCTGTTACGATGCTTCCAATTATGTTACGACTATTTCTCCCCGCGGGGATCTTTATCCGTGTCACTATCTTTATGAGATGGAAGATGATTATATCGCTACGCATAATATCTTTGGATTTAACGATGTGAGACAGATAGAAGAGACTTTCATCCGGAGTGTGACAGAGAGTCATGTTTTTTCACCGCTTAAGGAGAGTGAAGTAGATGTGCTAACTCAATATGGGATAGATGTCTGCGGCTGTAATAGCTGCAAATACCTTGACTTTTGCGCCGAACAGAAGTACTATGCGGCGCAGGGAAGCTGTTTTTACAAAAGATATAGGTTCAGAAAGAGTATCACTGAAAAAGACAAGAGCAGAAAGATGTGTATAGATAGAATAATCTATGATGCTGCTTTGGAAATTAAAGGGGAGTGACTGTATGTTCATCACACTTTGTTCTGAAAATCCCGCACTGGATATGAGTCACATGATATATCTGAAAAAAAATAAAATTGATTTTATATATAGAAACAACTGTTTTTTCATGGAAAAGAGTATCTTTGAAAAGATAGCTGAGAAAGAAATTGTTTATAAAGTGCCGACGGAGATACAGGCAATCTTTCCCACGGGAGTGCCGCAGGAGATGAAAAAGGTTTATGCAAGTCATGAAAAAAAGTATCTGAGAAATTTTTTGAACTATGATTCTGAAACCTACTACTACTCTATGACCCAAAGAATAAAAAAGGAAAGATTCGAACTGGCATATTTATTTGAAGGATATAAGCAGGACTATTTTAAGATCATGCCTGAATTTATACTTCCCGGCAAGAGCTTTTCCACAGACGGTACTCTTGAATGTATATACTTTTTGGGATCCAAGATAAAATCTCCCTTTGGACTTTTAGCAGCAATTGCCGGGGGATATAGCTTTCACTGCACTTATTTTTCAATACTTTTCAGCTATCAAATTTTTGAAAAGTATTTTGTATATGCTTTTGTTTTTCATTACGACTATGACGGATATGCGGATAAACATGAGGAGATAAAGAAGTTTATAGAATATGTCGGGCAGGGCAGTGGGTTTAAGCTTGGAGACAAACATCCGCAGTTTTTGGAAAAAGAGTTTGAAAACATCTACTGTTCAAAATTTCCGGGGGAAAATTATATTTCAGATATTAAATATTTAGGAAAAGTCAGATATTCGCAGGATGACGGGGAGGGAGTATGAAAAAGGGGATAAAAATTTTTTTTGAAAACAACAGATGGCAAGCCTTGTTCCTTATTTTGGTGATCGCCGTTAATGTGGCGGTCTCTTTTCTGATTTCTCAGTACACTAAAAGTTTTATTGATACAAGTACCAATATCAAAGACGGTAGAGCGATCGCGGAAATATTTGCTGTTATAGCCATTATATATGGAATCCTTTTTATAATAGACACTTTGATCTCTTTTTTGGCTCACAGGCTTTTATATAGCGGTATAAAAAATCTAAGGCTGACGATGTTCAAAAAAATCATGGAGACCAAGTTTACTTACTTCATAGATAACTCTCCCGGTAAGATATGGGGAGATATTATAAACAATACTAACAAGGCATCGGTATTCTACCAGGCACTTATTCTTCTTCCCATAAGCCTGATCCAGGCTGTTGTCTATTTTGTCATAATATACAGGATAAACACTTCTTCGGCGCTGGTTACCCTCATGACACTGCCTTTTATCATACTGGCTACGTATTTTTTTGGTATAAAAATACGTAAACACGAGGCTAAAACTATGAGTATGTACAGAGAGATGTATGGTGACAGCGTGGAAGCCCTTACAGGCATAAAGAATATAAAGCTTTTTAACTCTCACGGTTTCTTCTACGACAGATTCATCAGCAAACACTCCTCGCTTAACAAGGAAATAGTAAGTACAGCAGTTTATACTCAGAGCTGGCAGAGTTTTTTAAAAGTAGTTACCAATCTGCTTCCGCTTATCATAATAGTTTTAGGAATAAACTTTGTAAAGGAGTTCAATCTGGGCAGTGGCGACATGGTAATACTGTATACATTCATTCCTCTTTTTGTAAGTGCAACCAAAGATCTGTACAGTTTCATACTATCCTTCTTCGGGATGAAGCCCTATATGCAGCTTATAAACAGCATTTTGAGTCTTGAAGACGAAGACTGTGGAAACATAAAAGAGCTTAATGGGTTTGACGTTCAAACAAATGGTGTTTCGTATGGATTTAAAGGAAAAACTGTTCAGATACCGGATATCAGTATAGGTAAGGGTGAAAAGATACTGATAACCGGGGAAAGCGGTATAGGAAAGAGTACTTTTTTTAACTGTCTGACAGGGATACTGCAGGATTACGGAGGATCAATAAAAGTTTCTGGTACAGAGCAAAAAAGTATCTCACTTAAGTATCTGAGGGATAAAATAATACTTCTCAACCAAGACAGAATAGTTTTTGACGGTACTCTTGAAGAAAATCTTTTTTTCGGAAAACCCTACACCGATGTGAATAAGGTTGAGGATATAATGAGGATAGTACATCTTGAAAAGTTTTACAGTGATAGGAAGGATGGCAAAAAGATAAGCAAGGAAACCATATCAGGAGGAGAAAAGGCAAGGCTGAACCTTGCCCAGGCACTTTTGAAAAATCCTGAAATTATTCTCCTTGATGAGGTTCTTTCCTCTGTTGATGAAGATATGGAAAAGGAAATACTTCAAAGCATCATCAAAGCATATCCAAAACTTTCAGTGGTTATGATCACTCACAGGATGAGCTGCAGGGATATGTTTGATAAAGTATACGATTTCCATTATGAAAGTACTGCAAAGTAACGGTTCAAGAAATTTTTTACTCGTGTGAATAGATTCTTTTTTCACCGGAAATCTTTTTTATTGGGGCAATATCCTGGGTTACTTCGAGGGTTCCAAGGTACTGTCCTTGAGTATCCCGTACGGCAAAGTAACGTATGTAAATGGTTTTTCCCCCTATGTTAAGCCAAAAGTCGGCACTGTCACGTTTGTTGGATTTGAAATCACTGAGAATCTGATTTACTATATGAACACTTTTTTCGGGGTGGCAGTTCTGTACGTGTCTGCCGATTATGGCTCTGGACCTGACAAAAATTCTGTCTTTGCTTTCACTGAAGTACCGTACGCTGTCTTGGCTGTCAATGAAAGTTATGTCGACGGGGAGTGTGTCAAATATTCCTATCAGCTGCTTGAGGCTGAGTTCGCCGCTCGGAAGTTTTACAGAATCATTTGTTATGGCAGTATCTTGACTGGATACGAAAGAAAACTTATCTGGAGTATATCCTGCGTATCCGATTTCATCAAACTGTGTGCGTATATCCTTCCACTCTTCTTCTGATATGAGCTTAAGGGCAGTGGGAAAGAGGACGGAGTGTTCTTTGTATACGTGCATGGATACTATTTCGCTCAGCTGTATGCTGAGCTGTTCAAGCTTCTGTTTGGCCTGCGTGAGGTCCCTGTTATTTTTCATATCGGAAAGTTCTTTTCGTATCTTTCTTATCTGGTCGTGTTCTTTCCACATCACCGCAGGAGGCTGTTTTACGCCATACTTTTCCATAAAAGGAAACAAAATGTTTTCTTCTTTTAGGAAGTAGTTTTCAATATCTGCAAGATGGTTTATGAATTTGTTCAGCTCTAAAAAAATCTCAATGGCATCTTTTATATTTTCTTTGTCTCTGAGTTTGGCAGAGCAGTCTCTTATGCCGTCTGCAGCTGTCATCATAAAGGCATGTTCCTTCATTAGAAGGTTTATGGGGTGCCAATCTGGAAGATCTATTCTTTCATTTTCTATATACTCTTTAAACATCTGCAGATGGACGCTACAAACACTCTGTATAGTAGAAACATCTATCTGTCCGTTTTCGATAAGTTCCTGCTCAACTTGAGATATCTCAAGAGGCGATAACTCGCTTATGGTTTTTTTAAGCTCTTTTTTGATATCATGGGTATCGTTTCCGTCATCCTTTACTCTGAGTATAAGGTTTTTAAGGTACTCTTTTTTATTGAAAAGCTCGCTCATACTTTCACCTCTTTATTTTTATTTTCAGTTCATTTTAAGTATAATAAAAGAGAGAAGGAAAGTCGGTAACAATTGTTACGGAGGTGACAGCAGATGCATCCGGATATTCTCCAGATATCGAAATTAAGTCTCTTCAATGGTATTGACACGGGTGAGCTAATCGATATTTTTGAGGAAAGCAGGTTTATCTACAGTTCTTATGAACCTGGAAGGGTTATAAAGTTCAGGGGTGAAAAAATAGAAGATCTGATGATACTCCTCTATGGTGATGTCAAGACAGAGATGGGAGATTTTAACGGTAAAGCCGTTCAGGTGGAAAAGATCCAGGCACCTTTCATACTTGCTTCAGGCTTTCTGTTTGCCCAAAACAATTCATTGCCTGTCGATATTACCGCTGCTTCCAAAGCAACGCTGATAAGCATGAAAAAGCAAAGAGTCACGGAAATGTGTATAAAGCATAAAAAAATCCTGGATAACCTGCTCACCGATATAGGTAACAGAATGGAGTTTTTGTCTGAGAAGTTGTGGCTGAGCACATTGAAGTCATTGAAAGAAAAGTTTTGTTTTTATATTCTCAGGCTTTATAATCAGCAGAAAACTAATACGGTAATACTTACGGATACACTTGAAGAAATTTCAGCTGTAATGGGAGTAGCACGCCCCTCTCTTTCCAGAGTCATAATAGAAATGGAAGAAGAGGGTCTGCTTAAAAAGTCAAGCAACAGTATATTCATTTTGGATAAAGACAAAATGAACTTCTATTTTCAGTAAATAGTTATCAGAACGCTTATAGCAATAAATGTAAAAAGGAAAAATGTATCTGAAAGTTTCCATGAAAACACTTTGAATCTTGTACGTCCCTCCCAGCCATGATAGCCTCGGGCTTCCATCGCTATGCTCAGATCGTCGGCTCTTCTCATGGCCGATATAAGTAAAGGTATTATTATCGATACTATGCCTTTTATCTTGCCGCTTATTTTTCTGTCATCAAAGTTTGCACCTCTGCTCATCTGTGCTTTTATAATCCTGTCTGCCTCGTTTGCCATTACAGGAATAAACCTTATAGCTATGGTCATTACCATAGACAGTTCATGTGCAAAGGACTTAGGAACAAAGAACCACTTAAGTATATCTTCCATGGCATGTGCGAGAGATGTCGGAGATGTTGTAAGTGTAAGTACTGTGGATATAAGTATTGCAAAAAGCAGTCTGAAAGTAACTACCATTGAATTGAAAAGAGCTTTATCGGTAATAGTAATAAACCAAAAAGAAAAAACCGGAGTACCTTCATATGAAAAAAGCTGCATTACAAAGGCAAAAAGCACTAGAAACCATATGGATTTCATGGATTTAAGATAGTATTTCAGGCTTAGACCAGAGAGCATCATAAGAATTACAGTGTATACCGACATGGAAATTATATCAAAAACACTATTGATGGAAAAAGCAAAACCAGCAAGTACAAAAAGCCCCAGAAGCTTTACCCGTGGGTCGAGATTATGCATGAAAGATCTTTTTTCTACGTATCTTCCTAAAGCAACATTGTCAAGGAACACTTTATCTACCGCCTTTCTAAAGTATATAAGCAATTATAATATAATTATATGAAAAATCAGATAGTTTTTTTTACAAAAAAAATGACTTTTTTTGTTGCGTGAAATGTAATTATATGGTAAAATAATATTAAAGGGGGTGAGTATATGAATAACTTTGACAAGCAGGAACTTCTTAAAAGAAAAAGAGTTCTGGAGATAGAAAAAAAACGCTATTGCCAAGTATATGGGACCCTATGAACATGATGATTTTCTTGAAGAAGAATGGAAAAAAATTAATGATGAACTTTTGGAATTAGATGAGAAGCTTAAAACATTATAGTATACTATTGACGGGACCGCAATGCGGTCCTTTTTTTTTTGAATCATTTGATGTTATAATATTAATAAACCAAGTCTATGTTTCGACCGGAGGAAAGACATGTATATAAAAAATTATATTAATACGAACTTTCAGAAAGCGATGCTTACAGAGAAGGTAAGTGCTCTTGTTGAAAGATTCAGTTCTTATGTTGATGTTATGATTGTTCTCAGGGAGGATGAAACCCTGTATAACTGCATTTCTGTTGCAGAGATGGACTATATAAAATCTTTCGATAAAGAACTCAAGCTTATGGATATTTTAGGTCCGGTAGAGAGCTTTTTGTTTGAAAACGATATGGTTGAAGATGCTCTTAACTT
>ENA-UPTA01002361-UPTA01002361.1-activated-sludge-metagenome-genome-assembly--contig:-NODE-2361-length-19579-cov-8.309209_pt1 | contig 19579 bp, 15 predicted proteins | sample MGYA00238184_ERZ773361 | MGnify/ENA primary metagenome ERZ773361 (study PRJEB29100, sample SAMN05720205) | activated sludge metagenome | isolation source: anaerobic digester from wastewater...
AGTGTTTCCATTCGTAAAGATAAAAACAGGAGATTGCGTTACACAACCTCCTTCAAGATTCGAGACTAACATTAAATATTTAATTGATGTATCAATTATATATAAAATACTACGAAACTGCGGCCTTTGCAACACGTCTTTTCTGTATTAAGTAAATCGCAACCATCATGGCACCACCGGCAATATCAGTAACTGTACCCGGCTCGACGAGCATCAAACCCGCGATGATTAAAATAATACTTTCCCAAATCTTGCAGTTAGTTTTAAAGTATCGGGTAAATCCGGTAGCAAGACCAACCATACCGATAATAGCAGTAACAGCAGATTTTATTACCATCAGGACGAATATAGGAGTTGAATAACCCCCGGTGTTTACCAGTACCAAAATAGGGTTATACACCATCATATATGGTACAATATAAGCTGCAATACCAAGACGCGTTGCATTTAAACCTGTCTTCATCGGTTGTCCGCCAGCTATGCCGGCACCGGCGAAAGCAGCTAAAGCAACAGGCGGAGTGATATCAGCAACTATACCAAAATAGAAAACAAACAAGTGAGCAGCAATAGGTGGAACATCTAATGCTACAAGTGCCGGAGCAGAAATCGTAGCTTGAATGATATAATTTGCAGTAGTCGGAACACCCATTCCAAGTATGATTGAGCTGAACATTGTAAAGATCATTGTAAGAAGTAAGTTGCCTCCGGCTAATGTAACCACACCGTCTGCCATCTTGAGACCAAGACCTGTCATAGTAACGACACCAACGATAACACCTGCGGTACCGCAGGTAATAGCTACGGTGATGGCACTACGGGCACTCTCATCAAGAGAATCTATGAACATTTTCACAAACCTGATAATATCAAATCTCTTCTCTTCCCTAATAATATTAATAATCCATACAATTATACACCCTATAATACCGAACATAGCTGCTTTCATCGCAGAACTTCCACCAATAAGCAACCCAAATATCAGAATGACAGGCAGAATCATGAACCAACCTTCTTTTGCCAACTTTCTGCCATCAGGACGCTTTTCTTTAGGAAGACCAAGCAGACCTTTCTTTAGTGCTTCATAGTGAACGTTCAAAAAAATACCGGAGAAGTACAATATTGCAGGTATAGCGGCAGATGTCGCAACTGTACCGTATGTTACTCCTACGTATTCTGTCATAATAAACGCTGCAGCACCCATAATCGGTGGCATGATTTGTCCGCCGGTCGAAGCCGCTGCTTCAACCGCTCCGGCAAAATTAGGATCATAACCTGTCTCTTTCATCAAGGGTATTGTTATAGAGCCGGTGGAAACAACATTTCCAACAGAAGAGCCACTTACAGTTCCCTGCAGACCGCTGGCTATGACTGCAGTTTTAGCCGGACCGCCTACCTGACCACCAACAGCTGCTGTAGCAAGATTGGTCATCCAATCACCGACACCGCTCTTCTTTAAAAAGGTTGCAAACACCAAGAACAAAAATATAAAGGTTGATGATACATATATCGGTGTTCCCAGAATACCCTCACTTCCCAACCATTCAGTACAGACCACGCGCTTGAATGTGAAAGGAGCATGGAAAAGGAATGATGTTCTGGGAAGATGTTGACCAAAAAATGCGTATATCAAAAATGTACTTGCTACAGATACAATTACCACGCCGGCAACACGTCGGGCTGCTTCAAGCAGAAGTAAAATAGCAATTACACTTACAATAACATCAAACTGCGTGAATGAACCTGCGCGCAGGAGTAATGCATCATAAAAAATAATATGATAAGAGCCGACAAATACACTGGCTGCTGCCAAAATATAATCATACCAAGGAATATGTTTTGTGAATTCCACAGACTTTTCTCTCTTGGCAGGATAAAGCAGATAAACCAAGGTTAGTGCTGAGGCTAAGTGCGGTGCACGCTGAAGCGTTGACGGAAATGTACCGAAAAAACCGGTGTAAAGCTGGAACACAGACCATGACACAGCAATAAAAAATACTAACTTACCGGGGAACCCTATAAGACGACGAAATGCGGATTCTCTATCGTATTGTACCATCAGTTCATCAGCATCAATTCCTGAGCTTTCACCTGTATAGATGACCTCTTCTTCATCGTTGTCTTTTTTTTCTTCATCAACTTTATCAGTGTTTTCTTTGTAAACGATATCACTGTTTTCAATGTTTTCTTCATCAACAGTATCGATGTGCTCTTCGTCAACAGAGGGAATAAATTTTTCATTATTGTCTTTACTCATTAATGTAAATACCTCCTTCTTCTAGTTATTGAGCTTCCTCTACACAATGTTAAGTAGAATAGAGCGAACCCTCCTATGGAAATGGTCCGCTCTTGACCCAAATTATTCAAATTAAACCCATAGATATTTTATGTTATTTGTTGTCAGGAACTTCGATGCCCATTTCTTTGAAATATCTTGCAGCACCCGGATGTATAGGAGTTGTTATACCTTCAAGGGCACCCTCAAGCTGAATTTCTTTACCTGTTGCGTGAGCTGCCGCAACTTCTGCATTTGTTTCATACAAAGCCTTGGTGATATAATAAACAGTATCCTCATCAAGGTCAGCACGGCAATACAATGCAGCCTTGCAGGTGATGGTATAATTGTCCTCTTCCTGATCTTTGTAAGTGCCGGCAGGAATAATCTTACGTACGAAATATGGTTCTTCAGCCTGAATCGTTGCAAGAATTTCATCGCTGATATTTACATAAGAGAGATCCATAACGGTTGCCATCTCAATAATGGAGGAAGCCGGAACGGCAAGAACGTTGCAAGCAGCGTCAATGTGACCATCCTGCATCTTTGTAGCAGCATCACCGAAACTATCGCTTTGGCGTTTGATGTCCTTATCAATATCTAAACCTGCAGCAGCCAAAACCTTCTCGGTCAATCCTACAGTACCGGAACCGGCCGGTCCAACAGCTACTCTCAAGCCTTTAAGGTCTTCAACATTCTTTGCGCCTGTTTTTGCATTGGCAACTATTTGGTATACCTCATTGTATACAACGCCAATGGAAGATACATTCGTAACTGGAGCATTAAATGCACCAGTGCCTGCAAAAGCATTTGCAGCAACATTATTCATAGCCATACCAAGATCCATCTCACCTGCATTAATCAGGTTAATGTTCTCAACAGAAGCTCCTGAGGCCTGAGCGGTAACAGTAATCTGCTGATCTTTCAAAAAGCTGTTCCATGCATTTGACATGGCACCGCCGAGTGCAAAATATGTACCGCCGCTAGAGCCGGTACCCATAACAAGGTCAACAGGTCCTCTAGGTTCTTCAACAGGTCCTTCTGTTTCCGGTTCTTCCGTTTCGTTGCTGGCAGGAGGCGGAGTTTCTTGTCCACCGCAAGCAACAAGAGAAAAAGCTAAAATACAAACAACAAATAGTAATAAAAGTTTCTTCATTTTTTTCCCTCCAATTCAAATTCTTTGTTTCTTTTAATCTCCTCGATATTGATAAATCTATTACTTCTTATTATTCATAAAAGAAGTAAATTATGATTATCAAATATATTTTATCGCAAAAATTGCGCGGGAGCTGATGAGGTTTCACTAATTCAGCCCGCACATTGCTAAGCAATGTGCTTATCGGGCTTATTCATATTTTACATTGGCATCTTTGTTAGGATATTCTATTATAGTTCCTTCCCATGTTCTTATTGTTATTGTATCTCTTCCGTGGGAAATAACGTATTCCGGAAGCATTGGAGTTTTTCCTTTTCCTTTTGGTGCATTTATTATAAATGTAGGAATGGCTAAACCTGATGTATATCCTCTCAAGTGCTCCATTATTTCTATTCCAATATCTACACTTGTCCTGAAATGTAATGTACCTACTACACCTTTTGCATGGAAAATATAATAAGGTCTTACTCTGCAAGACAATAAACCTTGATTTAATCTCTTCATCACAAATTTATCATCATTAACACCTCTTAATAATACTGTTTGATTGCCAAGGGGTATTCCGGCGTCTGCCAACATTGTGCAAGCTTTCTTAGTTTCTTCGGTTATTTCTAATGGATTATTAAATTGTAAGTTAATAAATAAAGGATGATGTTTCTTTAGCATATCACATAATTCAGGTGTTACTCTTTGCGGCAATGTTACCGGCATCCTTGTACCAATACGTTTGAATTCAAGATGAGGAATATTATCTAATTGTGTCAATAACCAGTCTATAGTATCATCTGACAGCGTTAAGGGGTCTCCTCCGGTCACCAGTACATCTCTGATTTCTTTATTAGCTGCAATGTAATCAACTGCTGCTTGTAAATTTTCTCTTGGTTGAGCAGTATCAAATTCCCCTATATTTCTTCTTCTTTGACAATGGCGGCAATACATTCCGCATACATTTGTTACGTTGATAACCAATCTGTCCGGATATCTTCTTGTAATACATGGAGCCGGATTTGTAAATTCTTCTCCCATAGGGTCAGCTTCCCCTATTCCTTCTACAAGCTCTAATCCTGTCGGAATTGATTGTAAGTAAATGGGATTTTCATAATGATTTCCTTTTGGGTCAATAACTGAAAGGAAATAGGGAGATATAGCCCATCGGAATTTTTCTCCAACTTTGTCAATATCAGCTTTTTGTTTATCTGTCAAATCGATAAATTTACTTAAAGTCTCTACATCATGTATCCTGTTACTAATTTGCCAATGCCAGTCATTCCATTCTTCATCAGTAGCATTGAAATATTCTTTTATTTTCTTTTGTCTTTCCTTAATCTCATCTTGGAAATCTAATCCAAGAGGAATTTCTTGTTTAGCTTCCAAATATGGCTCTATTCTGCTTTTTAATACACTTGCACGTTCAAGGGAAATTTCTCTTGAAGTTTTTTTCATTTCACTCATAATAGTCCTCCTTAATATTCTTAAATTTTTAGTTGGCTTACTAATACTTATTAACAATAAGCAAAATTCATGCCAAAACACTTTTAAAAATAATTAATTCGGTAAATGTTTTCCTAATATGATTAACTTATCCTGTCAATTTCCTAATTTTATATGTTTTTTTAGTATATTACTTAAAATATTAATTCTTTTTCACGTCTATTTTTTTAGAGACTTAATGTATTATACCAATATATAAAATTAAAGTCAATAAAATAAGTTTATTTTTTGCGATAGTATGAATTGTAAAATAATATAAAAGGGTTTAATAGGATAACCATTTTCAACCTATTGGACCCTTTTGATGCTCTTTTTAGCCGTTAAATTTTCATTGGATAATAAAACTAATATTCTATTAAAGTTTTATGGCGGAAGCGGTGGGATTCGAACCCACGTGCCCCGAAAGGCAACCGCATTTCGAGTGCGGCTCGTTATGACCTCTTCGATACGCTTCCAAGTTCACTAATCAGCCAATATAGTTTATCTAATGCTATGATTATTGTCAATATATAAAACCTTCCAAGTTTCCTTGCCAAAGTTTCCTTGACTATTCAAAACAATCCTTATATAATTTAGCCAAAATAATTCATAAAAACTGATGCTAATATTATATTTTTAACACGAGGTACAAATGATATTATGAATACTGTAGAAGCAACCTATCAAATTACACTCTCTGATTTTAGGAAAGCCACATATTACGGACTGTCACTACGACATCAAAGAAGTTTAGGTATTATGTTTTTAGTTTTGCTCATTAGTCTTTTTTATACCATTGCTGCTTTTTTGGGACTTTGGAAACTTTATATGCTGATTCCCTTTGTAGCAGTCGCTTATCTTATATGGGGTTTGATACTTTTTGCCGGAGCAGAGCGCGGTATAAAAAAATATCTTAAATATCCCAACTGTATAATCGGCAAAAACCACAAAACCACATTAGATGCAAAACATGTACATATACAGATACCCGAGTGCAAGGTAAACACCTCTTACCCCATCAGCAAGCTTGCCTGCGTTTTTGAGCTAAGCACCTTGTTTCTTATCTATATTTCCATACAGGATTTATATATTCTTCCGAAACGCGCCTTGGAGGATGGAGAATCCGATTTCTTGCGCGAAAATTTCCGGACACAGCTCGGCACGCGATTTTATACCCGCTATGACAGCAAATAAATCGTACTTCTATAGTATAATTCCTCACTATTATTCTAAATTTTTGAATGTTTCGGATGCATGTTTTAACTTTTCTACTATAGGAAGGTTATAGGGGCACCTTGACTCACATTTGCGGCAACGCACACATTCATCAGGTTTAACATCCAGAGTATCATATTTTATCTTGCCATATTCAGGCATATTATATCTGGTAACGTAATTTTCAAATACAAATACGCTGGGTATGTCTATTCCTTCGGGACAAGGCTTACAATAACCGCATCGCCTGCAAAATTCAGTTCCTAATATTTCAACTTCCTTGTTTATTATCTCTTGTTCTTCCTTTGTTAAAGGCTCGTCATCTATTCCTGCCCTTGCATTTTCAATAACCTGTTCTATTGTGTCCATACCGGGTATTGCTACTGTTATAAGACCTGAATTCATAATATATTTCAAAGATAACAATGGATAACTGAATGTACCGCCTGCCATCGGCTTCATTGCAATTGTTCCCATCCCTTTTTTCAATGCTTTTAACAATAGCTCCGTTCCCTGCGGCTCTACGGGATTAAAAGGGAATTGTAAAGTTTCAAATTCATAATTATCAATTGCTTCCATAAGAAGTTCTCTTATATGACCTGTTATTCCTATGTGTTTTATTAATCCTTGCTCTTTCGCTTCTACTAATGCTTTCAGTGCTCCATTCTCGGAAAAAACGGTATCTAAATCCTTTTTAGAGCTTACGTTGTGAACCTGATATAAATCTATACAGTCTATTTCCAAGTCATTTAAACTGTCTTCAATTGAGCTTTTCATTCCATCGTAGGTATAGTTCATTGCCTTAGAGGCAATATAAAAATTCTCACGACCTGCTTCCCTAAGACCTTTACCTATTAATTTTTCACTGACTGTATAAACTCTTGCCGTATCAATAAAATTAATCCCTTGTTGCTTGCATTCAAGTATTAAGTTAATTGCTTCTTTTTCACTGACGTGTTGTATCGGAATTCCTCCAAACCCTATTACAGACACTTCCATACCCGTATTTCCCAACAATCTTTTTTTCATATGCCACCTCATTGTTTTTATGGGTTAATTATATATTAGAAATTTATTTGAGTCAATGGAGAATAGACAAGGGGAGTTATAGGGCATACAAAAAGGACATCCCGCAATGTTTGTTTCGCGGGATGTTTATATAATTTGGAAGAAGATAAAAAAAGTATTATCAAGATAATTATTTACAGAAATTCATTATTTATACATAATTTTTGAAAAATTTTAATATGAATAATAAGACGCAATAATAGGGGGTAAGGTACACTTCTTTCTGTGTAGGTGATAATTTGAAAAAGAATAGTCTTATTATTTTACCTGTTTTTATATTTTATATTGCAGTTTTCAGATTTATTTATTTAGAGAACGGTCTGTCTAAGATAATCCAAGTATGCTTTCCCATATTTTCAGGGGTACTTCTGGCTGCAATCTTAAATCCTGTCTTGGTTTTTTTTGAAAAAAAATTAAAAATTGATAACAGATATATTTCGGTTATTATGACTTATCTGTTTGTTTTTTTGATAATATCAATTGTTGTCAAGACTATTACACCAAATATTATAAACAGCATTGCAGAATTATCCCGAGATATTCCAAGACTATACAGAAAGGCAAACAGCCTCTTGTCTCTTTTGAGTGATGAGCTGATAGTAAAAATTTATCTTGCCGAAATTGCACAAAAATTATCTTCAATACTGACAGCAATAATAAATAATGCTCTCACTAAAGTCATCAACATATTCATGGCATTTGCAAATACATTGTTGTCAATAATTATTTCTGTATATATTTTAATTGATAAAGAAAGTATTATAAATTGGTTTAAAGAATTTGCCAGCCTGTTTATAGGCAGAAAAGCAGCAAATGATATTGTTAGGATAAGCCACATCCTGTATCGCAATGTTTCAAGCTACATATCGGGAAAAGCAACTGCTTCTCTCATTATTGCATTTTTAATTTATATAGGCTCAAAATATATTATAAAATGTCCTTATCCTGCAATTGATGGAATGGTTATAGGAATTACCAATATGATTCCTTATTTTGGCACATTTATAGGGAGTGTTCCGATTGTGTTGATAAATGTTTTATATACTCCGCAAAAAGGGGCTCTTTTGTTTATTTTAATCCTAATATTACAGCAACTGGAGAGTCTTATAATAGACCCTAAAATTTTAGGCAGTCAGTTGTCAATAAAGCCCTTATTAGTAATTATTTCGATAATAATCGGAGGAGGATTGTTTGGTCCCTTAGGTCTTTTTTTTGCAGTTCCTGTTGCAGCATTGATTAAATCAATAGTTGATGTCTATATGTTGAAATCCCTAAAAAATGTTCACATTATTGATAAATCTTGATATAATTTGTGAGTTTGTGGATAAAACTGTTGACAAGTCGCCCAAAAGCCATAAAACATGTGTATAAGTATTATTAATAAAGTTGAAAAACAGTCTGGTTTTAAAGCAGAAAAAAGCATTGTAATGTTAATGTAACACTAATTAAATAAATATAATGTATAATAATATTAAAGAAATACTATTACTATGCATAGTATTTTTTTAATTGAATGCTTTAAGGATTGATTATATGAAAAAAACACTATTGGTGATAATAATTTTAATATTTGTTGCATCTTTTATAAATATATATGCTGCTGTCTTTCCTGATATAAAAAAAGATCCTTATTTAGAAGAAGCAATAGGCGTATTGTCAAGTTATAAGGTTGTACAAGGCTATCCGGATAACAGCTTTAAGCCTGATAGAACAGTTACTCGTGCAGAAATGGCAAAGGTTGTAACTGTAGCGGCAGGATTTAATGAATACTCCAAAAATATGACTTCCAGTTATGAAGATATGCATGGGCATTGGGCTGAAAGTTATGTTGAGCTGGCTGATGTATTAGGTATTGTTAAAGGAATTTCTCCATCAGTCTACGGACCTGATAACCTGATAAAGTTTGAAGAAGCCTATACAATGATTTTAAGGCTATTAGGATATACCGATGAATCACTGATGGGAAGCTGGCCTTCTAATTATCGTGAAAAAGCAATAGAACTGAATTTATTTGAAAATATTAATTCAAATACCGAATTTGCATCTCGAAGAGATATTACAATAATGTTATTTAATGCACTTAGCAAAAACTTAGTTTCGGTAAAGGAAAACAATACTTACAACGTTACAAACAAAACACTTATTTCAAAGTTAGGCAAAATGGAAACAAGAGTAGTATCAATCAAAGACTTAAATATTGATAATTTTGACTATACGGATTATTTGTTCAATAAGTGGGATATTTATTATGATAACTATGGAAATACCGTCTATGTAAGCAACCCCCAATATAATGAATTTTCGGGAACTGTAACAAGCATACTTTCAAACAGAGTAATCTTTGTAACTGATGATTACGGCAATGTGAGAGTTTTTCAGGTTCCTGATATTCCCATTATAATTAACGGAGAAAGAGGAAGCTTTAATAATTTAAATGAATCCAGCGTAAAAATCATCTATGAAGAAGATTCTTTCAAAGGAGAAGTTATAGGTATCATAGCTTATAAAGCAACTGATGTTATAGTTGTCGACAGGGATGACTTGTATAAGGAAGGAAGCAGACAGTTTGCAGGTAAAAACCTGCCCTTGAGCAATTCGGAAGTTAACTTTAATAAAATTAATATTAAAGGCGACGCAAAATCTTTGGAGGATATAAAAGTAAACGACGTGGTGTACTTTTATGAAACACAAAATGATAAAAACTCCTCATTGACACTTAATGTTTTAAGGTCTAAGGTTGAAGGCGTTGTTACAAGTGTAGACAATGTAAATGGTGCTACATTTTATACCATAAACAATATAAGCTATATGACAGGAAAAGATTATATTTTTACAGAGAAGGCAAATGTAAATGATTCAGTTACATTAATATTGGATAAAAACAATAATATTATAAAGCTGTATATAAATAAATACGGCAAAAGGCCATCGACTTACGGCATTGTAATCAACTCGTCAAGCGGCACAAACGGTAATGCCGAAGCGCGAATACTTGATGAATACGGAAGGCTTAGAACATATTCCTTAGCGGACAACTCAAGTGTTGTAAGAGTGCATGAAAATGATTCAAGTGTTTTAAAGCAATCATTAATAGGAAGCAATGATTTAGTTATGTTTGACCCTGTGTCAAACGGGACATTAAAAATAATAAATTTAATGCAAACCAGAAATATTGCAAGTCCATACAATAATCAAACGCAAACCTTAGAAAACGGCGGTTATAAAATATCATCAGATACATTTATTGTTTACAGAAACAACGGTCAATACCAATTGTTAGTACCTTCCCAGCTGGGAGAATACCTGGAAGGAAGAGCAGTTGTTAATTATATGGGACATATTGATGCCATTTATCTTACTAAGGGAATAAAAGAATCAAATGTAATAACAATAACACCGGATACACCACAAAACTACAACGGAACCATATACGGCATAATAAAGGGTGTTACAAAATTAGATGATACTACAAGCCATATACAGTTTTTTAACGACAGCAACGTATTTTCTGTTTCAAATACATCTGTTGCGGGCAAAAGTATTTCATCAATGATGAACTCCTATGTAAGAGCAGTAATTGTTAACGGTATGGTTTCAAGCATTGAGAAAGTAACTCCTGAAACATCAAGAATAAAAATATCTCAAATTTATACCAATCAAATGTTGATTGACAATATAACGTATATGGAATATGCACAAGATGTAAAAGTCTATGTTTGTACCTTGGACAGTTCGGGAAATATAAGCGATTTTAAAGAAGGTACTAAATCAGATATTAAAGCCGGCTCAACAGCCCAGCTTTATAACCTGTACGGCGGATTTGACGGAGTGATTGACGTTGTATTTGTGTTTAAATAATAAGTTTCTTCAGGCTGCGCCTTCAGAATGACAAGATTGTATACTTTGTCATCAAACTGAGGGCGTATGCTTTTTTTGTTGATTAATTGACTCTGGTTTGCTATAATTTTATTAATAATACAAGTTGGGGAATATTCCTCAAAGCTTACCTGCAAAGGTTATCATAGAGGTGTTCTCCATACCACTAAAGGAGGAGCAATTAAATGAACGAAAAGCTGAGGCCTGCCTGGGTCGAAATAAACAGAGAAAAAGCCATTCATAACTTTTTGGAGGTAAGAAGAGCAGTAGGACCTGACAGGAAAATATGTGCCGTTGTAAAAGCAGACAGCTATGGAATGGGAGCTTTGGAATTATCAAAAATGTATCTTGAAAATGGCGTAGATATGTTTGCCGTGGCAGTAATCGGAGAAGCTTTTGAACTGAGAAAAGAAATAAAAGATAAAGACATTCTGGTACTTGGTTTTACATCAGAGGAATTTTACGATGATGCAATAGAAAATAATATTACATTGACAATTTACGACTATAATCATGCATTAAGATTAAATGAAACAGCAAAAAAATTAAATAAGCAAGCAAAAATTCACATAAAAGTTGAAACAGGCATGAACAGATTAGGCTTTTTGCCTACGGCAGAGAATGCGGATAAGATAGCTGATATTGCTAAATTTGAAAATATTAAAATTGAAGGTGCATTTTCACATCAAGCTAAGGCCGATGAAAAAGACAAAACAACCGCTCATATGCAGGCTGACAGATTCATTAAATTTATAGGTATGCTGGAAGAAAGAAATGTGCAAATACCTATAAAACATATTGCAAACAGTGCTACTATAATAGAATTGCCTGAGTATTATTTTGATATGGTAAGACCGGGCATTATTTTATCGGGATTTTATCCTTCTGACGAAGTGGATACCGAAAAATATAAATTTAAAATTTGCGTTACATTGAAAGCAAAGGTTGCAAACGTAAAAACAATTGAAGCCGGCGAAGGTGTCGGTTATGGACATTTGTACCGTGCAGAGAAGCCGGTGGTAGTAGGCACAATTCCGTTAGGATATGCTGACGGATATTCAAGATTGCTGTCAAACAAGGGATATGTGGTTGTAAAAGGAGTAAAATGCCCTATTTTGGGAAAAGTATGTATGGACCAATTTATGGTGGATTTGTCTAAGGTGGAAAACCCACAGATAGGAGATGTGGCTATAGTATACGGTGACGGTACTGATGGAGCAATGACAGCGGAGGATGTAGCCAACATGAGAGGTACTATTTCTTATGAAGTACTGACAAATTTAGCCGTAAGAAGACTTCCGAAAATCTACGTTTAAGGAGTACTATATGAACTTTAATTTGATTGAAGAAAATGATAATGAGTTGTATCGTTTTATAATGGAAGAAAAGGAAAGACAAAGAATTAACATTGAATTAATAGCATCGGAAAATTTTGTTTCTGATACGGTTTTGCAGGCAATGGGAAGTCATTTAACCAATAAATATGCTGAAGGGTATCCGGGCAAAAGGTATTACGGAGGATGCGAATTTGTTGATAAGGTAGAAAACCTTGCAATAGAAAGGGCTAAGAAAATATTTGGTGCAGACCATGTAAATGTTCAACCTCATTCAGGCTCAAATGCAAACTTTGGAGTATACTTTGCAGTACTGAAGCCGGGAGATAAAATATTAGGTATGGACCTATCTCACGGAGGTCATCTCACTCACGGAAGTCCCGTAAATTTATCCGGCTCATACTTCAATGTAGTGTTTTATGGAGTAAACAGGGAAACTGAAACCATTGATTATGATCAGGTAAGAGAAATAGCAAAAAAAGAAAGGCCTAAATTAATAGTGGCAGGAGCAAGTGCTTATCCGAGAATTATTGACTTTAAAGCATTCAGAGATATAGCAGATGAAATCGACTCTTACTTTATGGTTGATATGGCTCATATAGCAGGACTTGTAGCTGCAGGACTGCATCCTAATCCCGTTGACTATGCAGACTTTGTTACAACAACCACTCACAAAACCTTGAGAGGTCCAAGAGGCGGAATGATTTTGTGCAGGCAAGAATTCGCACAAAAAATTGATAAGGCAATATTTCCGGGAACACAGGGAGGTCCTTTAATGCACATTATTGCCGCTAAAGCCGCATGTTTTAAAGAAGTCTTGGATGATGAATTCGTATTGTATCAGCAGCAAGTTATAAAAAATGCGAAAAAGTTATCCGAAGAACTTATGAATAAGGGATTTAGATTAGTATCCGGCGGTACTGACAATCATCTGATGTTGGTTGATGTCAGGAACAAGAACTTAACAGGCAAAGAGGCAGAAAAGATACTTGATGAAATTCATATTACTACAAATAAAAATACTATTCCATTTGATACTCAAAGCCCCTTTATTACAAGCGGAATAAGAATAGGAACTCCCGCAGTTACCACAAGGGGTATGAAAGAAGCTGAAATGATTGAATTAGCAGATATTATGGATTCAGCACTATCTAAGAAAGAAAATGAAAGTATGTTGAAAGAACGCGTATTAAAACTGACTTCAAAATTCTCATTAGAATAAAACAGACAACCCATTAATATAATAGTATCAGTAATGACAATCTGACCGTTTTTTCATATAGCAGCATAGTTTTTATTTTACATACAAATTATGCTGTTTGTATGTAAAATGTGCAAGACTGTTTACGTAGCGCGGAAAATTTTCTTGCAATAATATTTTTTAAATGTTATAATCATAGAAATTTATAATAATGAGGAGAGAGTATATGAAAAGAATTTTATCTTTGTTATTAAGTGTATTGATGGTTCTTGCCTTGTTTACAGCTTGTACCCCGGCTAGCAATAACGGTAATGGAAATGAAGAGCCGGAAACAGGAAATGAGGAAGAACCGGTTGCAGAGGATGCAGATGTTATTAAAATCGGTGTGTTTGAACCGCTTACAGGTATGAATGGCGGCGGTGGTCTTCAGGAACTTGGAGGCATCGAATATGCAAACAAAATGTATCCTGAAGTATTAGGCAAAAAAATTCAATTAGTTGTAGTTGACAACAAAAGTGACAAAGGCGAAGCAACTACCGCAGTAACACGTCTTATTGAAAAGGACAAGGTTGTTGCAATAATTGGTTCTTACGGCTCAGCTGTTTCTATTGCAGCCGGTGATATTATTAAGAATGCACAGATTCCTGCAATGGGTGCTTCTTGTACAAACCCCATGGTAACACAGGGCAATGAATTTTACTTCCGTGCATGCTTCCTTGACCCCTTCCAAGGTAAGGTTATGGCTACATATGCAATTGAGCAGGGAGCAAAGACAGCAGCTGTTATCATGCAAAATGGAGATGACTACTCGGTAGGTCTTGCAAACTTCTTTATTAATGCATTTAAAGATTTAACCGGAGACGAGAACAGTATAGTTGATGTTTCGGAATTCCAGTTGAATGAATCTGACTTTAATGCCATTCTTACAAATATCAAGGCAAAGAATCCTGACGTAATATTTGCTCCAAGTGCAGCAACTACGGCTCCATTAATAATTAAACAAGCAAGAGACCTTGGAATCGACAGCTTGATAATGGGCGGAGATACATGGGAAAATCCTGCCATTATTGATGTTGCCGGAGAAGATGCCGAAGGTATAGTTCTTTCGACTTTCTTTGATGAAAATGACCCTGCTACGGAAGAAGCCAGGAAATTTGTTGAAGGCTACAAAAAAGAATTAGCAGGTAAAGAGCCTATAATTCCTGCAGTTGCAGCATTAGGCTATGATGCATATATATTGCTCAGAGATGCAATAGAAAGAGCAGGTTCAACTGATGGCGTTGCTATAAGAGATGCATTAAAAGCAACAAAAGATTTTGAAGGCGTAACAGGAATTATTAACTTCACTGAAGAGGGAGATGCCGATAAGAATCTTGCTGTTATTAAGACAGTTAAGGATGGACAATTTGTGTTTGTAGATTCAGTAGAAGTAAAATAACTGATATAGAACTATTAGGGCGGACTGTTCGTTCGCCCTTTTACAGTTTTAACAGATATTTGGAGGAATAATATGACTGGTGAAATTTTTATGCAGCAGCTTGCCAACGGCATTTCATTAGGAAGCTTGTATGCCCTGTTGGCAATAGGTTATACGATGGTTTATGGAATTCTAAGACTTATTAATTTTGCCCATGGGGATATTTTTATGATGGCAGCGTATTTTATGGTGTTTAGCATTATTACTTTTAATATACCATGGTTTATATCAATTATAATTACAATAATAGCAACGGTTACCCTTGGAGTATTAGTTGAAAAAACAGCTTATAGACCATTAAGAAATGCTCCTCGTATGTCCATTATGATTTCTGCCATAGGAGTATCATTTCTGTTGGAAAACTTAGCAACATATTTGTTTACAGGTGTTCCCAGAGGGTTTCCCGACATAAAAGTTTTAACTACAACAATGAAATTAGGAAGTCTTTCATTAACAGTTGCCACATTGATTACACCTTTTGTTACGCTTATGCTTTTATATGTTGTATTGTTTATAACAAATAAAACAAAAATCGGTATGGCAATGAGGGCCGTTTCAAAGGATTTTGAAACAGCCAAACTAATGGGAATAAATATAAATCAAGTAATATCCATAACTTTTATAATAGGTTCATTTTTAGCGGCGATTGGAGCAGTACTGTGGGGTTCAAGATATCCTTCCGTAATGCCGCTCATGGGTGTTATGCCCGGACTTAAGTGTTTCATAGCAGCAGTCTTGGGCGGTATCGGAAATACTACAGGAGCTGTATTAGGAGGATTTATACTAGGTATGGCTGAAATTATGCTTATTACATTTCTACCATCCCTAACCGGTTACAGAGATGCAATGGCATTTGTTATATTAATAATTGTGTTGTTGGTTAAACCTACAGGGCTTCTTGGAGAGAAGGTGACGGATAAGGTATGATGGATAAACTTAATAATAAAAATAATAAATTAATTTTGAATATATTGCTTATTATTATATTTGCATCGATAATAATTCTTTTAGATACAAAAAAAATCGGTGATGCCTATATAAGACGTATTTTAAATTTATCTGCAATATATGCAATAGTGAGCGTTTCAATGAACTTGGTCAACGGTTTTACGGGATTATTCTCCTTGGGGCAGGCAGGCTTTATGGCAATCGGTGCTTACACGGTTGCAATATTTACCGTTCCCTTAGCCGCCAGAGCTAAAATATTTTATATTACTCCTCAAAATCCTGTGTTGGCACAAATTGAGCTGCCATTTGTTATTGCACTTATACTGGGAGGTCTTTTAGCAGCCTTGGTAGCACTTTTAATAGGTTTACCCGTTCTCAGGTTAAAGAGCGACTATTTAGCAATAGCAACATTAGGATTTTCGGAAATAATCCGTATTGTTTTTACAAACATTAAATCAATTACCAACGGTGCATTGGGAATTAAAAATATACCTACAATGCCTACCATGTGGGTTTTCTTTGGAATAGCCATAATTTCAATCGGTTTTATGTGGCTGTTAATAAACTCCAGCTACGGCAGGGCTTTTAAAGCGATAAGAGAGGATGAAGTGGCAGCAGAAGCCATGGGTATCAATTTGTTTAAACATAAAGTAATGTCATTCAGCATAGGAGCATTTTTTGCAGGAATCGGAGGCGGACTATTGGCTACACTGTTTGCTACGGTAGACCCTAATCAATTTTATTTCCCTGTTACCTACAACTTCCTTTTGATTATCGTATTGGGAGGTATGGGAAGTATATCAGGTACGATCATAGCATCCTTTGTAGTTACGTCAGGACTTGAAATACTAAGATTTTTCGATGAACCCCTATCATTGTTTGGATTAAATATTCCATTATTCCGTCCCGGTTTAAGAATGGTAATATTCTCAATATTATTGATGGTGTTGGTGCTCTTCTTCAGAAACGGCCTGTTAGGACAGAAGGAATTGTCCTGGAAGTTGATTTTTGACCTGCTTTCCGGGAAAAAACCACGAAAAAAGACCGGTGAAGGAGGTGCTGCACAATGAGTGTTTTAAAGATAAACAATGTAACTATGCAATTTGGTGGAGTTACTGCTGTCAACAACCTTAATATTGAGGTTCAAGAGGGAAGAATTGAAGCCTTGATAGGTCCCAACGGTGCAGGAAAAACAACCGCCTTTAATGTTATTACCGGTGTATATTCTCCAACTAAAGGAAATGTATTTTATAAAAATGAAAACATCACAGGCCTTACACCTGATAAAATAACCAAAAAAGGTATAGCTCGCACATTTCAGAATATCAGATTATTCAAAAATTTAACCGTGCTTGAAAATATACTGATTGCCAATCATTTAAGAATAAACAGCAATTTCCTGTCCAGCACACTTAGAATGCCTTGGTCTAAGAAAGAAGAAAGACAAATGCGTGAAAAATCGGAGATGCTTCTAGACAAATTGGATTTGTTAAGATTGAAAAATGAAATTGCTCATTCTCTTCCATATGGTGAGCAGCGAAAATTGGAAATAGCCAGAGCTCTTGCAACTGATGCCGACCTTCTGCTCTTGGATGAGCCGGCTGCAGGTATGAATCCCTCGGAAACAATGGAGTTGTCATCATTCATTCATAATATAAGAGATGAATTTCATCTTACGATTTTTATGATTGAGCATCATATGGACCTGGTTATGGAAATATCTGAAAAAATCTACGTTTTAGACTTCGGGCAGCTTATAGCAGAAGGAACGGCAAATGAAGTTAAAAATGACCAAAGAGTTATAGAGGCTTACTTGGGGGTGGAAGAAGATGCTTAAAATTAATGGACTACATGTAAATTACGGGGGAATTTCCGCAGTTAAGGGTATAAGCATACATGTTCCGGAAAAATCAATCGTAACATTAATAGGAGCCAACGGTGCCGGTAAAAGCACCACCCTTAAAGCCATAGCAGGACTCGTTAAAGCAAGGAACGGCGAAATTATTTTTCAAAATGAAAACATACTCGGAAAAGATACAATAGATATTGTAGCAAGAGGAATTACCATGGTTCCGGAAGGAAGAAAAGTCTTTGTGAATCTTTCGGTGCTGGAAAACCTAAGAGTCGGTGCCTACTTGAGAAGAGACGGAATTGAAGATGATATAAAAAGAGTTTATGATTTGTTTCCAATATTAAAAGCTAGAGCTTGGCAATTGGCAGGTACCTTATCTGGAGGCGAGCAGCAGATGCTGGCAGTAGGAAGAGCCTTAATGGCAAGGCCTAAGCTGATAATGATGGATGAGCCTTCCTTGGGATTAGCTCCCTTAATAGTTAATTCAATATTTGAAATTATTAAAGAAATAAACAAACAAGGAACTACAATTTTGTTAATCGAGCAAAATGCCAACAAGGCACTGAAGGTTGCAGATTACGGTTATGTCTTGGAAACGGGCAATATAACCATGGAAGGAAAAGGAATTGAGCTTCTGAAAAACGAGAAAATTATAGAAGCATATTTAGGAACATCAAAAAAATAAAGAAACGGGACAGTGGGGACGTACCTTACTGTCCTATTTTTGTAATATCCAAGATACGCCCCCATTTCCACGTCGTTTCCTGAATCAAAAAAACCCATGTGGGACAGTAAGGTACGTCCCCATTGTTTGAATCAAAGACCCTGCCAATACAGAAAAAACATATATATACAACATAATCTTGAGGTTTTCATTAATATTTCGATTTACCTTGAATAAAATCAACAACCCTACTCCTGCTCCCGTAGAGAGGCCGGCAATTACCGAGCCAAAGCTTATGCTTCCTGCGATAAACAGCTGAGTGAGTATAATTGATGCGGCGCAATTTGGTATAAATCCTATTATACCTGCCAAGGCAGGCTGAAAAATACTGTCATGTAGTAAAATTTCAGATAAATTATCCTCGCCTACATACTCTATGAAAAAATTTATAAGAAAATTAGTAATAAACAAAAATATAAATATATTGATTGTATGCTTCAATGCTGGCTTTAATATACCCGGGTCGTCATGGCATCCGCAGTCGGTGCAAACATGGTGATGAATAGAACTTGCAATCCCTTCATTATTGCTTTTATTAAAAAAACCTTTAAAAATGAAATCCGCCATAGCTCCGGCTATAACAGCAAATATTGCTTTTACGGTTATAAGCAACAATATAACATTTAAATTACCGTTACTTGATAATAATATCGGTATTGCTTCATCGGATGTGGATATGAATACAGCTATCAATGTTCCTGCAGTTATAATTCTCCCTGCATATAAATTTGATGCAGCTACCGAAAATCCGCACTGGGGAACACCTCCAAGCACAGCTCCCCCGACAACCCCAAACTTCTGAAGGCTTCTTACCAGCTTATCTGATGATTTATGCTCTATAAATTCAATTATAATATATGCTGCAAATAAAAAGGGCAGCATTTTGAATGAATCCTTAAATGTATGTTCAAGTGCATGTTCAATTACTTCCCACATATTTCCTCCGGTTAAAATATAGTATGATTATATATGTGCACCTATTTATT
>ENA-UPTA01002363-UPTA01002363.1-activated-sludge-metagenome-genome-assembly--contig:-NODE-2363-length-19576-cov-6.594437_pt1 | contig 19576 bp, 17 predicted proteins | sample MGYA00238184_ERZ773361 | MGnify/ENA primary metagenome ERZ773361 (study PRJEB29100, sample SAMN05720205) | activated sludge metagenome | isolation source: anaerobic digester from wastewater...
CGCCCTGCTGTACCTGTTCCTCAGAAGAATTTTTGTCCCTACTATCAGATTGATATCACTGTATCAGGATTACTTCCCGCTCATCCTTATTGCCGCGATAGCAGTAACGGGCATTATCATGCGATACTATCTCAAAGTTGATCTCCTGGGAGTGAAAAATTTGATGATAGGTCTTATCCATCTGAATCCTGTAATTCCACAGGGGATCGGATCGATATTTTATATGCATCTCTTCCTTATCTGCATTCTGGCAGTGTACTTTCCTTTCAGCAAACTGATGCACATGCCGGGCATCTTTCTTTCACCCACGAGGAATCTTGCAAATAACAACAGAGCGCGCCGTCATATCAACCCGTGGAACAAGGCTGTCGCTGTTCATACCTATGAGGAATGGGAAGATGAATTTCGGGACAAGCTGAAGTCCGCCGGATATGAACTGGAGAAGGACTGATATGAAAGACAAGCAGACGCCAGCAGAATTGCTGAAGATTAAATATAAAGCTGGTATTAAAAACTGGCTTGCTCCTGCAGCGGAGTTTAAAAAGGGAACATATTGTTATGCCGGTACCGAAAAGCACGTGAAGTACCTGCAGCAGCCCAACCCCCGTGAATGGCAGCCGCATGATGAAGACTGGAAGCTGCCAGCCGACTGGAAAGATATAATTCTGAAAGGTTTTGAAGAGCGGCTGCGCAAGTACAGATCGTTTAAGCTTTTTATGGATATCTGTGTCCGGTGCGGAGCATGTGCGGACAAGTGTCATTATTACATCGGGTCCGGTGATCCCAAAAATATGCCCGTTATGCGGGCCGAGTTGATGCGTTCGGTGTACCGGCGATATTTTACGGTATCGGGGAAACTGTTCGGTGCCGCCGTTGGCGCCCGTGATCTCACGATTGATGTGCTGAAAGAGTGGTTTTATTATTTCTATCAGTGTACTGAGTGCCGCAGGTGTTCGGTGTACTGTCCGTACGGAATCGATACCGCGGAAATTACAATGATGGGACGGGAGCTCCTGAATCTTGTGGGGATCAATATCAACTGGATTATTGAACCTGCGTCAAACTGTTTCCGGACCGGTAATCATCTGGGCATTCAGCCCCATACGTTAAAAGATAATGTTGAATTTGCCGTTGATGAAATTGAAGATATAACCGGAATCAGGGTTAATCCCACCTTCAACCGGAAAGGCGCTGAAGTCCTTTTCATTATTCCATCTGCAGATGTTTTTGCAGAACCGCATATTTTTACATTTTACGGATACCTGATGCTGTTTCATGAGATCGGGCTGGATTATACCCTCAGCGCCTACGCTTCAGAAGGAGGAAATTTTGGTCTGTTTCTTTCAAATGACGTGATGAAAAGCCTCAACTCCAAGATATATGCTGAAGCTAAGCGGCTCGGGGTGAAGTGGATACTGGGAGGCGAGTGCGGCCACATGTGGCGTGTATTGCACCAGTATATGAGCACCATGAATGGTCCTGCGGATTTTATGGAAGTGCCGAAATCACCTGTCACCGGGACGATGTTCCACAATGCGGCATCCACGAAGATGGTGCACATTTGCGAGTTCACCGCTGATTTAATTCAGAATAATGTTCTAACGCTGGACCCTTCAAGAAATGAAACGAGCCGTGTCACCTATCATGATTCATGTAATCCATCCAGGGCAATGGGTCTTTTGGAGGAACCGCGAATTATTATAAAAAATACCTGCAGGAATTTTCATGAGATGCCTGAGAACACTATACGGGAACAGACCTTCTGCTGCGGAAGCGGATCCGGCCTTGGGACTGATGAAAACCTGGAAATGCGTTTGCGGGGGGGGCTGCCGCGGGCGAATGCTGTCAGGCACGTAAAAGAAAAGCATGATGTCAACACCCTTGCCTGTATATGCGCGATAGACAAGGCGACAATGCCGACATTGCTTGATTACTGGGTACCGGATGTCACCGTATGCGGTGTTCATGAATTGCTGGGGAATGCCCTTGTAATGAAGGGAGAGAAGCCACGTGTAACAAATCTCAGGGGAGAATCGATTATATCTGAAGAGGTACATACAGATGTATGACGGGACAAAAATCATACCGGGCATTCTGCTGTTTATGATAGTATTATCGTTTCCTGTGTGGTATGACCGCCTGAACGGTTCGGCTGTGATACCGGCTCCGGAGGTGAAAACTGAGAGCAAATACTGTGTAATGCCCAAGGGATATATGCGTTCAAACCACATGGTGCTCCTTGATGAATGGCGTGACAGCGTCATTCGGGATGGTGACCGTTCGAAGGTTTTCGCAGGCATTATTAAATATGATAAGAGTCTTTCTAATTCATGTATGAAATGTCATAACAACAAGAAGAATTTCTGCGACCGATGCCATGAAAGGTTGAGTGTAAATCCGACATGCTGGGACTGCCATAATCTCCCGGAGGAAGCTGCTCATGCAAATTAATCGAAAAGAATTCCTGAAAAAAGCCGGAATCGCCGGAGCTTCACTGATAGCCGGGGGAGTGCTGTATTCACTTTTCAAAGGTGATGATATAATTACTGCGGTGGTCGAATCATCAGCGCAGACGAAATGGGCCATGTTGATCGATGTGAAGAAATGTGCGGGAAAGCCTGACTGCAGTGCATGTATGACAGCATGTCACAAAGGGCACAACGTACCGGCAATAGATGATATACGACGCGAAATAAAATGGATATGGAAAGCTGATTTCGGAAATGTATTTCCTGAGCACACCAGCGAGTATATGGATGTTGCGGTGAGGTCACAAAAGGTGATTGTCGCGTGCAACCAATGTGACAATCCCCCCTGCGTCAGGGTCTGTCCTGTCGGCGCGACATGGAAGCGTGCTGACGGCATCGTGATGATGGACCATCACCGGTGCATCGGGTGCAGGTATTGCATGGCCGCTTGTCCCTATGGGTCACGGAGCTTCAACTGGAAAGACCCGCGGAAGATTTTATCGGGGAATGACATCAGAGTGGAGTACCCTGTCCGGACAAAGGGCGTTGTGGAAAAGTGCAATTTTTGCGCTGAGCGGATTGATGTCGGGGAAATGCCTCTCTGTGTCGAGGCCTGTTCCGAAGGAGCCATTCTGTTCGGGAATGTAGCTGATCCCGAATCGGATATCCGGAGAGCCCTGGCGGGTAAATATGTTCTCAGGCGGAAAGCTGAGCTCGGAACAAATCCTGAAATATATTATTTGGTATGAGGATTCAATGCTTGAAAAAATATTAACTGGAAAGCGGCAGTACTGGCTGCTGCTCGGATGCCTTCTGGTACTGATGGCGCCGGGTCTGTTTTTTTATACACGTCAGATACTGGATGGTCTGGTGATTACCGGACTGAGCAGGGATGTTTCATGGGGACTGTATATTTCACAGTTTACGTTTCTGGTTGGTGTTGCTGCTTCAGCTGTTGTTGTTGTGATTCCCTATTATCTTCACGATGTGAAACAATTCGGCAGGATCGTAATTCTGGGTGAATTCCTTGCGGTTTCAGCAGTTGTTATGTGCCTTTTGTTTATATTCGCAGATATGGGGCAGCCTTTCAGGATATTTAATGTTCTTCTGTATCCGTCTCCCCATTCATTGATGTTCTGGGATACCGTTGCACTGCTCGGGTATCTGGTGCTCAATATTATCATTGCCTGGACCGCATTAAGCGCGGAATACAAAGGAATTCCGGTCCCGCAATGGACAAAACCATTGATATATCTGTCGATTCCGTGGGCGATCAGTATTCATACGGTCACCGCATTTCTCTATGCGGGACTCCCCGGACGTCCGCTGTGGCTTGCGTCAATTCTGGGGGCCCGTTTTATTGCCTCTGCATTTGCCTCAGGGCCGTCGCTTCTCATAATTCTGTGCCTTATTGTGCGGAAGTTTACGGCATTCGATCCCGGAATTGCCGCCCTGAAGTCCCTTGCGAAAATTGTGGTCTATGCACTTGTAATAAATCTTTTTTTCATAGCCCTTGAATTTTTCACCGCATATTACAGCGGTATTCCATCCCACCACCACGCTCTTGACTATCTTTTCTTCGGCCTTGACGGGAAAAGCTCCCTTGTATGGTTTATGAGGATTTCTATTGTCCTTGGTGTAGCGGGTTTGGGTGGGTTGCTGCTGCAGATGAAGATGAATAATACGATGTTATTATTGATCTCTCTTGTCGCAGTGTTTCTTTCCGTGTGGCTCGATAAAGGTCTGGGACTGGTTGTGGGAGGATTCGTCCCAACGCCGTTTGAAACAGTGACAGAATACATCCCGACGCTTCCAGAATCAGCAATTGCGGTAAGTATATTTGCAATTGGATTTATGCTGCTAACGGCATTGTATAAAATGGTTATTTCAATACGAATATCAAATGGCAACTGAGCGCAGATACAATGAATACTATAAATGAAAAAAAAGACGGTAAAATGAGTGATAATAAAAAATATCCATTTTCAAGTGAAAATCCTCTTGAATATAAAAGGACCGATGAATTCATGCGGATATTTGAAGCTGTCCTCGCATCGTCAAATTATGGACCAGTCCTTGATACCTATTCAAGAATAACAATGCACTGTTCCCGTTGCGCGAGTGAATGTATGCTGTATTCGGCATCAAAAGATCCCCGTGACATTCCCTGTTACCGTAGTTCTTTGCTGCTGAATATATATCGCCGCAATTTTACGCTGTGGGGCCGTATAAAGAGCAGCATATTTGGCGGGACGAAAGTAACTGATATGGAAATTGATCAGATATTAGAGTCGTATTATCACTGCACGATGTGTGGGCGGTGCACGCGGTATTGTCCTTTCGGCATTGATCACCGGCTGGTTGTCCGTCTGGGTCGATATATACTCTCAAAAATGGGGATTGTTCCCAAGAACCTCCAGGTTTCTGTACGTGAGCAACTGCAGGGAGAGACGCGAAACACCTCAGCAATACCGCTGAAAGCGCTTCGTGACAACCTTGAATTTCTTGAGGAGGAAATTGAAGAAATTAAGGGCGTTAAAGTCACGTTCCCTATTGATGTGCAGGACGCTGAATATGTTTTTTTTGCGCCGGTAAGTGATTATCTGGTTGAGGCAGAAACGCTGATGGGAATCGCCTGCGTCATGCATGAAGCCGGTGCAAGCTGGACTCTTGCGTCAGGAAATTATGACGCAATAAACTACGGTCTTTTTTATGACGATGGACACCTTGAAGAGATTGCGATGAATATGGTTGAGGAAGTACGCAAATTAAATGGCAAGAAAATATTAATTGGTGAGTGCGGCCATGCATATATGAGCGCCTGGAAATTTATTCCCGCGTTCTCCGAGAAAAATGAATTCCCTGTTGTTCACATTCTTGAATTGACACAGAAATTCATTGAAGAAAAAAGGATCCATCTTGATGACTCTGTAATTAAAGAAAGAGTTACCTATCATGATCCCTGTAATATCGCCCGAAACGGTCGTATCGTCGAGCAGCCGCGTGCTATCATACGGTCATTTATTAAAGATTTTGTAGAAATGACCCCTCATGGAAATGACAATTACTGTTGCGGTGGTGGAGGAGGTACTGTGGTCGTAAATGAACTGAAACCGTACCGGATGACGATTGCGGGCAAAAAGAAGGTGGAGCAAATGATAAAAACAAATGCTGATATCGTTATTACTCCATGTGCAAATTGTAAAAAACAGTTTGGTGAACTTATTTTACACCATAAACTTCCGATGCAGCACGCGGGACTCCATGATCTGATTTTCAAGGCGATAGAGATGAAGCGAGGTGGATCGAATGAATGAGATACTTCTCTTTGTACGGGGCCCGATGTTCGTATTCTGTTTTACGTTTATGGTGTTGGGGATACTGAGGCTTTTAATCATTATGGCGCTCAATATTTCTGCTTCCATAAGAAGTTCTGCGGGCAGAGAATTCGGGCAAGGTGAGACATACCGGGAGTTGTTTTCATGGAGTTTTTCATTCACGCGCCTGTTTAATACAGCGAGAATATTCAGTATTATATCCATTATCTTTCATGTAGGTCTTATCGCAGTACCGCTGTTTCTCATGGAACATATTAATCTATGGGAGAATGGAACTGGAATGCGGTGGCATCATTTACCCGGAGATATCGCAGATATACTGACTTTGGCAACAATTATAACGGGGATACTTTTATTATTGTATCGTATCGGAACAGAGTCAGGAAGGTTTATCAGTTCGTATCCAAGCTACTTCCTGATGATACATATAATATTTATTTTCGGGAGCGGATATATTGCCTCAACAGCCTATAATCCTATATCCTACACCGGGATGATGATCTGGCATGTTCTCGCCGGAAATCTTCTCCTGTTGTTAATTCCATACACTCGTTTATCCCATGCTTTTATATATCCGATTGTCAGAGTTGTTACATTAACAGGATGGAGTTTCCCGTATAATGGCGGGAGAAGAGTGAATAAAAAAATATTCGGCAATGAGCAGATCGAGATATGAAGGAAAACAATAATAAAAAGAAAATAATGAAAAGCGCTGACGGCAATAGCCCGGGAGGCATGTTCATGTTGTTCCGAAACGGTTCCCGTTCAGGTTCGGTCTTCGCGGGAGTATCATTTATCATTATAGTAATAACAGCATTTGTGATTGTTTCTCATTACACTGATGAAGTGATGCTCTTCAGCGAAAATGTGTCTGAACCGGCCGGGGTTGATACGCTGAAGATAGATGGCAACAGAGACGGCCGTTTCGTTATGTTCTCGCATAAAAATCATATCCAGCGGACCGGTGAAAAGGGGAAGGGATGTGTTCAATGCCATCATATTACCATGCCTGACGACAGTCCGGTTTCTTGCGCGAAATGTCACCGGAGTATGGATAGAGTATCATCAGTATTCAACCATGATTATCATATAAATAGATTTAACAGAGATTATCATATATCGCGGGGAATGAAAAGCGGGGCCTGTGTGAAATGCCATACGGGCGATAAATCAAAAGACAATGTGGTTTCATGTAGAACGTGCCATAAAGAATATACCCGTGACATCGGGTATTATAAAAATGCACGAGGATATAAAGAAGCGCTTCATGTACGCTGTTTTCAGTGTCATGATAAAGAATCAGCAAAAACAGAGGGGGGTGATACCTGCACTCTTTGCCATGATCAGGGCAGCCTGATTTTAGAATAGCACCATGTAAGGGTAAAACATTTACGTATGAAGTATATATTCACGGGATTATTTCAGTGTCCCGAAAAAATTTAATTGATAGAGAGGTAGATATGGCTGGTGATACTCCGATGCTTGATGATCTTGAAAAAGGTCCATGGCCGAGCTTTGTAAAAGAAATGAAACGTGCCGCGAAAAAGAACAAAGCGGCGGAGGACCTTGTTGGTGTGGTTGAATTGTCTTATAAAGACAAAATTACACACTGGAAACATGGTGGAATTGTTGGCGTAACTGGGTATGGCGGCGGTGTTATCGGGAGGTACTCAGACGTTCCGGAGCAGTTTCCTAATGCAGAACAGTTCCATACAATGCGTATAAATCATCCATCAGGATGGTTCTATAACACGAAATCACTGCGTACAGTGTGTGATATCTGGGAAAAACATGGAAGCGGTCTTACAAATTTTCATGGATCAACCGGTGACATTATTCTGCTGGGAACGAAAACGGAAAATCTCCAGCCGGCTTTTGATGAATACATTGAGCATGGATTTGATCTCGGCGGTTCCGGTTCGGTGTTGCGCAGTCCTTCGGGATGCGTTGGTCCTGCACGATGTGAGTGGGCATGTTTTGATTCACTGGATTTGATTTACGATCTTACGCAATCATTTCAGGACGAACTGCACAGGCCGAGATGGCCGTACAAGTTTAAAATCAAGGCTTCTGCTTGTCCCAATGACTGTGTTGCGGCTATTGCCCGTGCGGATTTTACCATTATTGGAACATGGCGGGACAGCCTCAGTATTAATCAGGAAGAAGTGAAGGTATATGCGGAAAAAGGCATGAATATCCAAAAGGATATCGTTGCCAACTGTCCTGGCTCCGCTCTTACCTATGATGAGTCAAATGGAGAACTCCATGTTCAGCCGGAAGACTGCGTGCGATGTATGCACTGTATAAATAAGATGAGTAAGGCAATAAAAATCGGTAAGGACCGGGGAGCAACAATACTGGTCGGCGGAAAAGCCCCGATTCTGAAAGGAGCGTTCCTTTCCTTTGTTCTTGTTCCTTTTATGAAAATTGAACCGCCATATACAGAAATAAAGGATCTTCTGTTTAAAATATGGGACTGGTGGGATGAGCACGGCCGAAACCGGGAGCGGGTTGCAGAAACGATCGGCCGCAGGGGTTTTAAGGAATTTCTGAAAGCGGTAGACCTGAAACCGGTTCCACAAATGGTTAAACATCCGAGAACAAATCCTTTTGTATTCTTCTAAATCTATTATTATACAGGGAGACTGATAATGAAAAAAACAGATATTGGACCTCCGGATTTTCGTATGATGCTTCCGGATATTATTAAAGAGAATTACGGGAAATGGCAGCATCATGAAATTCTGAAGCCGGGTCTCATGAAGCATGTCGCTGAATCCGGCAGCGAGTTGTATACGGTGCGTGTCGGATCACCCCGGTTGGTGAGTATAGATTTTATTCGTGATATATGTGATGTCGCTGATAAATACTGTGACGGATTTTTAAGATTTACAAGCCGATCAAATGTTGAACTGCTTGTTTCAAAGAAAGAAAATGTTGAGCCTATGATCGAAGACATAAAAAAACTTGGTCTTCCGATTGGGGGTATTGGTGACTGCATTTCCAATATCGTTCATACACAGGGCTGGATACATTGTCACAGTTCCGCAACCGATGCATCGGGACTTGTTAAGGCGATTATGGATGAACTCATTGAATATTTTACTGAATTCAAGCTTCATGCGAAATTGAGAATCGCAGTGGCATGCTGTATTAATATGTGCGGTGCGGTGCATTGTTCAGATCTCGCAATTGTCGGCATTCACACAAAACCGCCGAAAATTGATAACAGCAAGCTTTCAGCGGTATGTGAAATACCCTCCACAATTGCTTCATGTCCAACGGGAGCGATACATCGCCATCCTGACAAGAACATCAATGGACTTGAATTAAAGGAAGAGCGCTGTATGTATTGCGGGAACTGTTACACGGTATGTCCCGCGATGCCTCTTGCGGACCCGGTAGGTGACGGTGTGGCAATTTATGTCGGCGGGAAGGTTTCAAATGCCCGAAAGGCGCCGATGTTTTCAAAACTGGCGGTTCCTTTTATTCCCAACAATCCTCCCCGTTGGCCGGAAGTAACTTCTGTTCTAAAAAATATAGTTGAAGTGTATGCAAAAAACTCGCGAAAATACGAACGTATGGGTGAGTGGATTGAAAGAGTAGGGTGGGAGAGGTTCTTTTCTTTAACAGGTATTCAGTTCACCGAACAGCACATTGATGATTTTTCCGGTGCAATGGATACCCTGAGATCCACAACACAATTTAGATGGTAAAGGAGGATGCGATGAGTGATATTACATCGGATGAGTTAAAACAGAAAATACTGGATCACCTGAAGACAGTGGACAAGACGAAGAACCGTGATGTTGCCAAAGCACTTGATGAAGAAAAGAGAATGGTCGACAAAGCGATTGGTGAATTGGCGACAGAAGGGAAGATCGAATATCTATATCTGAATGGTTCATACATTACGCTGAAAAAGTAGTGATCCGGGCAGATAGTATTGTTTTTTACATCCGGTTGTGGTGACACAATATGGTTTGAGCTATGTCATGACGATCTCGACTAATTTTACATACAAAGATTTGTCATGTAAAACAGTCGTGGTTATAATTGTATAGACGAAAGAGGACAGTACACAAACAAAGTGGGCGACATATACATTGGTCGCCCACTTTGTTTTCCACAAAAAAACATGATGTCATATTCTGACATCATGTTGTGGGAAGTAACGATAAGCTATAGGAAATAACTACTATACAGTTTTGCAGGTAGTATATGCTATACTGTGAAAAGTTCCATTGAATAAATGAGAATTATACACAACCGGTTGGTTTAGGAAGTCCTGCCCATTTACATGCCGAGTTGGCAGGTCCCTGGGGGAAAAGATTATAAATTTCTTTAAGATCTATGCCGGTTTCTTTTGTCACTTTCCGGACCATCGGAGCAATTCCGTTATCAAGGAAATAATTCCTCAAATAATTCATTACTTTCCAGTGGTTATCGGTTAATTCTTCAATTCCTTCCATTTTTGCCATGGCATGAGCAACTTCTTCATTCCACTTTTCCGGTTCCTGAAGAAATCCGTCTTCGTCAACAAGATATTGTGTGCCGCCAATTTCAATATTTGCCATAATTATTTTCCTCCATAAATGATTGATCGATGCAACGCAGAATGAACCATATTCATTAGATGAACAATAATCATTTTGTGCTGTTTTTATCAAGCTTTTTTTTAAAAACTACATAAATAAATAAAAAATATTACTACTGATATATCCATATTTAACATAATAACCCGCTGGATGTCGAGTTCTTAAATGGTTTTATTATAATAAAAAATAATTGTCGTAGCGGAATGATCAGGAAGTAATTTTTGTAATATCAGAATAATTCCAGGGAGATCGGTTGCTCAGGAAATGCCCCATCCTTGATTCACGAATTTTTTGTATCTCGTCACAGTTCAGTTCCGAGATGATCATTTCTTCTCTGTTCCCGAAAGACTCCGCAATAATTTCACCTTTTAACCCGATAATGAGATTAACCGCCCTGAACTGGTTTCCGTTCATGGTGTCTCCAACCTGGTTGCACGCAACGACATACACACTGTTGTCGTAGGAGCGGGCGGGGAGATAGCGCAGCCAGCGATCACGTTTTTCATGTGCTGTTTCCGGCCGCGGCGAAGCATGCGGGAAAAAGATAATATCAGCTCCCCGTAACGCATATATTGTGCTCACTTCCGGGAAATGAGCGTCAAAACAAAGTCCGATACCGAAGGTAACACCCCTGTATTCCATCACGGGAAAATCAGAGCCCGGAAGAAAATATTTCTTTTCCGGCGGTGAGAGGTGGATTTTCCTGTATTTCCCAAGCATGCCCTCAGGGCTGACCGCAATCTGGGTAATGGCAAGACCGCTGCCGGTTTTTTCCACAAGACCGGCCAGTATGCAGATGTCGTTATCCTTTGCGATCTGAGTTATCATCCCGGATATCGGGCCTGGAACAGTTTCTGCGATTGCATCATTATCGTGGGACAGAGAATACCCGGAGATACTGAGTTCGGGAAAGCAGACTATATCGGCACCCTTTTCTTTTGCGGATTGAGCCCATCTTCGTGTGGTATCAATATTGTGCTCGATGCCGCCGAACGGTGATTGCTGCGATACCGCCGCAATGGATATTGTTTTTGACATCGGTGCCTCTTTACATGATTTACTGCAACATCTCCGGAAAGTGGATGGTGATGCCGCAGTATGTAGTACTTTGAAACATGGCGGTTTTACTCAATACAGTGCTTCATCCACATCGCGTTGTACGAGAATGGATGCGTATGGCTGAAGGTTGCGAGAGTATTTTTATAAAGCGATCCGTCACGCTTATCCATTATTCCCTGGCCGCGGAGCATCGCGAATGCGGTTGGCACATCTTTGCACTCATGCGCATTGATGATGCGGGAATAGCGGAATTCATGGCCTTTTACCACGGAGCCGGTTTGATAAAAGGGGTTATCCTTATCGACCTGAAAGGTGGTATAACCATGGCCTACCGGTTTATCCGTCAGCTTGAATTGGTACGGGAATATACCCACCATGGGAAATTCATTTTTTTCAGATATGATTGCCTGTGAGAGATATATCAACCCCCCGCATTCGGCATATACCGGGAACCCCCTTTCAACAAACGTTCTGATATCATTTCGTAATGCAGTGTTAGCGCTTAACTGCTTCGCGTGGGTTTCAGGGAATCCACCGCCGATGTACAGGGAATCAATATCGGGGAGTGTCGCATCGGAAAGCGAATTGATGTACCGCACTTCAGTATGGTGTTCAAACAGTTCCAGGGATTCAATATAATAAAAATTAAACGAGGAGTCCCTGATGATACCGGTTCTTTTCCGGGAAAGGGAAATATTGCTGACGGCAGGTGCGGGGTTTATTCGTGTTTGAGAATTTCCGTGTGCACCGCACCGCACTGCTGTACTGACATTGTCATCGTGATTAAGAATGATGGTAGAATCACTACGGTTATTGTGCAGGGGAATAGATTCGGAAATCCTGATTATTTCTTCAATATTGATTGCGTCAGCAAAGACTTTATCAATCAGTTCGAGGACCTGTTCAGGATTTCTGTGCTCGTGAATCGGTTCAAGACCGAGATGGCGCTCATCAAGCATGAAATCCGTAATGCGCGGTATGGCGCCAAGGACCGGAATTTTACAGTGGGTTTCTATTGTTTCAGTAATTATTTTTTTATGCCGCATGCCGGCAAAGTTATTGATTATGACACCGTGTATTCTCAGGTCAGGATCAAAGGTCTGAAAGCCATGAATAACCGCTGCTACTGAACGGCTGGCTTTTTTGCAGTCAACTACAAGAATGAGAGGTATATCGAGAAGCTTAACAAGTTCTGCGAAACTATAGGTGCCCTTAATATCAAGACCGTCAAACAATCCACGGTTTCCTTCTATCACGGAGATGTCCGTTCCTTCACGAAGGGAGGTAAACGAGTCACGAATTGTATCATCGTCCATGAGAAAACTGTCAAGATTGCGGCATGGATTTCCGGCGCCAAGGGAAAGCCATTGAGGATCAATGTAATCGGGCCCCTTTTTGAATGGTGCTATGGAATATCCATGTTTCACAAGCATGCGTATAAGTCCCAGGGTAACGATGGTTTTACCCGATGCGCCCCTTGTGCCGCCAATAGCAATTGCCCGGTGAATAGTTGATTTTGTATCAGATATCATTTTACTTTTTTTAGAAATATTTTCGCAATGCTTTTTTTGTTTTCTCTGTTATAGGTATCTCTTAGCTTGTAATTGCATCATTTCCAATTAATAATTACCTCAATTAAGTTTCAACATTTTTAATCAGACTTTTTACTATTGCATCCATTAATTTATGAATATGATTTCAAACATATAAACATACTCAACAGGGAACACCCTTCCATATACTCTTGTGAATCAATCGGTAAAGAAAGATACAATTATTTGCAGTGCAGAACGTGCGTTGAATTAATCATTACCAGAAAAATTTAGCAACTGACTGGGATTTACCGCTGAGCTCTTTCAGCAGAAGGCTATTGGTGTGTGCGATTCTTGCAGCAAGGGTCTTTGCCATCTCACGGGCGAAGGATGGGTTTAGTACAAGAAAATCATCAAGTTCTTTGATCGAATCAATAAAGGTAAGCTTTACATTGCCCCGTGCAATCACATCTGCGGTTCGGGGTGAATTGTTGAACAGACTAATCTCGCCGAAAAAATCCCGTTTTCCAAGGACCGAAAGAGAAATCTGCTTTAGTCCTTCATTCATTAAAATTTCAACAGTGCCATTCAGTATAATAAACATTCGTCTGTCAGTGGTGCCTTTTTTTATTATAATTTCATTATTGGAAAATTTGAGAATTCTTTTCATGGAGAGTCGTCCTTATGTTTAATGTTGAGATAACAATTATATTGTCGGAAATAGTAAGCAGTATGAAATTAAAAAAAATATATACAGCAACAGCCTGAAGTGACATGACGCTTCTCTTTATTCGCGTTAAACCGAAAATAGCTGGACAGGTAATTCAGAATATGTTTTGTAAAGTATGCATGTCTGTGTCAGTTTTTACGTGAAACTTCTCAATACTGATCCGCATGGAGAGTGCGTGTTGGAAACGATAAAAAAAAAGAAGGTGACTTTTTATCTCGTACTTTTAGCTGTTACCGTTTATCTTTATATCGATTCCGGTTCAAATACTCCTGCTGAGTTTTTTAAAAAATTATTTCCTGCCAGTGATACATCATTCGGGCTGTACGCTTTGGGACTGATCGGCTTTGGTGCATTTATTTTCTCAATTTTCTATTTTGTGATGGGGCATGTTGCGGGGAAATTCTGTATATGGGAGCAGGCACTGCGCGAAACGTCCATCGAATTGGGACTTACCTTCACGAATCGAATCACCGGAAAAAAATTCAAAGATGGAAACAAGATCAGTCCATCTGAGATGAAAAAAATATTTCACATGAAAGCGCTTAAGTTTTCCCTTCGTATCAGTGATTTGAAAATTGAGGGAATGTATAAAGGGGTATTCGTCTCGGTTTCATTTGAAGAGGGGGGTGAGGACAGTGGAGATATCATGGTGCTGAGAGCGAATTTTCCTTCATCCTTATCAATAGGCCTTTACGTTACACCGCATGCGTTACCGGGAAGAGCTGTCAATATGTTGAAAAAACGGATTTCATCGGCGTCCGCTGCCGTGAATAATACTCTAAACGTCTCTGTGTCTGAAGCGGTACAAGGCAGTGAAGAAATTCAGTCAATAGTTAATTCCGGCCCTGTCCGGAAATTATATAAAAGTTTCCCCCGAACCGCTATTGACGATGAAAGGATAATCTCTAAAAGGGAGGTAATCATTCATATTGACGAGCCCCCCGTATTCAAAAATCTGCTTACCATGATTGCCGACGCCGCACTGGCAATCCATACAATACAAGTCTAATCAGGTAATCATTACCGTAGTTGTGCGGACTTGTTTATTGCCCGTAATTCAAAAATCTTCTTTATAAAACATTTCGCCCTGCAGCGTTTTACGGTACGCATGAACAATCAGGTTTCTCTCGCGGGGAGGAGCGAATGCCTTACTCGCCGGCAGGGATGGTAATTGCAAACTCTGTGCCATGTTCACGAATCACATCAATGGTGCCATTATACTGCCGCACAAGGGCGTTGATGAGCTTCAGTCCGAAACCCGTGGAGGAACTGATTGTAAATCCCTCTGGAATTCCGATACCATTGTCTTTCACGGTTATGGAGATACGGGCGATGTTCTTTGATATCGAGACAGTAACAGTACCCTCCCGGTCGCCGGGAAAAGCATTCTTCAACGCATTTGCCAGAAGCTCGTTGACGATTATGCCGATTGGAAAAATTATTTTTGAATCAAGAGAAAACTGTTCAATATGGTGGTTGATGGCGATACGGTTTGTAAGGGGATAGGAGAGCGAAATTTCATGAATCAGATTTGCTATATACTCATTGACGGGGACGCTTCGCAGATCATTTGATTTATATAGTATCTCATACAGCCCCATCATGCTGAGAACACGACCCTTCGCGTCATTGAGGGCTTCAGCGGCTTCGACATCACGGATAGTATCGGACTGCAGGCCGAGCAGCGCGGCGATGGTACTCATGTTGTTTTTTATGCGGTGATGGACTTCCTTGAGAAGCAGCTCCTTTTCCTGAAGCAGCAGCTGTATGCTTTCCTGCGCCGCAAGAAGAGAGTCAATCTTTCTGCTGTTCCTGAGGGACAATGCCGCAAGGTCGCCAAAGGTTTCAGCGATTCTACTATCTTCATCAGTAAACGGGGAGGGTTTGTTCGCAATGCCCAGAATTCCCACCGTTTTGCCGCCGATGTTCAGCGGCGCCAGGAGTAGATTCGCGAGTTGTACATGATCTTCCGGCATGTATTGTGCCCACTCGCTTCCCTGATAATTATTGTCGTATGCGGGCCTGCCGGTTGCATATACCACTTCGCGTAATCCCCGGATCGGCATGGAGAGGTCAGGACCAACGGTAAAATTATGTCCTCCGGCCTCAAGGAACATCACTTCATTTCCCGTTCCGTCATCGTCGAGGAGTGCCACATAGCCGGCTGCAGCGCCGGTGAGAGAACTGCATGCATCAAAAATATGGCGTGCGGTTTGATGGAAATCTTCAACTTCAAGTATTGTTCTTGTTGTTTTAAGTAGCGATTCATCGATTTCATTTTTCCGGTGCAGTTCATTTTCGGTACGCTTGCGTTGTGTGATATCTGATGTTATCACAAGGATGCGTGCCGGTTTTTCCTGATCGTCGCGTATAAAGGTCATGGAATTTTCAAGAAGTACAATCGATCCGTCCCTGTGATACTCCTCAAGTTCAAGCATCCTGGTGCGCAGGGGGTCTGACGAAGGATCAAGTTCGAGGGCCATTTCTTCCTCAAAAGCTTTTATGGCGATATTGAGTGATTCAGGGGTCAGAATCTGATCGATGGTCTGCGTAAGGACCTCGTCGACTGTGTAGCCTCGAATCCTCGTTATCGCAGGGCTTACATAGAGAAAATTGAATTGAAGATCAAGAATGGTAACACAGTGGGATATGTTGTTAACAATCAGCCGGTATTTTTCTTCACTGTCCGTCAGCGCCTGTTCCGCCATTTTTTGCTCGGTGACATCATTGTAAATGGTAACGATTTCACCGGTGGGAATTTTAAAAATATAGTTTTCATAGTAATTTGAAAATAATTCATCCTGATATATCTTGACGGGAAATACCGCAGGATTGCCGGTTTTCCAAACCTCCTGCATTACCTCTATCAGTCCATATTCATCAATAGCAGGACGAAGATCAAAGAGGCTTTTTCCCTTCACTTCGGCAAGGGTTTTCCCTTCAATTCTCAGACTTGCTTTGTTGAAGACCCGGACGATATAGTGGGACCCTTTGCTGCCGTCATGTAATACCGTGTATATCGCTGAACCGCTGGTCATATTATCAAAGAGGCCGTGAAACAAAGCTTCACTCAGCTCCAGTTCATGCTGATTTTCAATGAGTTTTTCATTCGTCGCATTCTGCTCATCAATTACAGAATTAAGCTCTTCATTTAATACGGCAAGTTCCCGGTTTCTCATCGTGGCGATAGAATGGGCATTAAACAGTTCAAAAGCCATCTCTATTGAAGACTGCAGCACGAAGTCCCCGGAGTTCTTTATAACATATCCGTACCGGGTGATGCCGCGGACTTTCTCTACCATGGAAAATTCGGAATGAGAGGTGAGAAAAACTATGGGAATAGTGCGTATGCCAAGGATTTCTTTAGCGGCGCTGGTTCCGTCCATGCCTTCGCCGAGATCAATATCCATGAGGACGAGATCAATCATTTCATTGTTCGCCGCGATCTCCACCGCTTCCTCACCGGAAGAAGCGGTAATAACCTCATAACCGAAACTCCGGAGCGTCTCCTCTTCTGTGAATGAGATAATTGCCTCATCTTCAACAAGGAGAATTGTTCGTCGATTGTCATTTATCATACATGTTCCGGAATTGGGAATACTATACGGTATATTGCTCCATTTGTATCGTCCCTGGTAATTGTTCCCTTGATTTGCGCCACAAGTCTGTTAACAACATCCAGCCCGAATCCTGAATTTGTTGTTTTTCTGTCAGAAACCGGGAATCCAACACCGTTATCGCCAACTTTCAGTTCGAAGGTCGTGCTGGAATGCAGCATAAAGGATATCTCGATTTCGCCTTCATGGTTATCCGGAAACGCATATTTCAGGGAATTCGTCACCAGCTCATTGATGATAACGCCGAGGGGGAAAAGAATTTTTGAATCAAGTGTATGGTCTTCAATATTCATTTTTATTGTCACATCGAAAATTTCAGGAAAGGTGGAACCTATTCCTTCAATAAGATCGTTTAAATATTCACGGGACGATATATTGCTGAAGTCAGAGGATTTGTAGAGTTTTTCATATATCAGCATCATACTCTGAATACGGCCATGAGCGTCATTCAGCGCCGCGGTGACCTGTTCATTTTCTGTCGCCGTCGCCTGCAGATACAGCATGCTCATTATCACCCCCATATTGTTTTTTATGCGATGATGCGTTTCCCGCAGGATAAGCTCCTTTTCTTTGAGGAGCCTGCGAATTTCTTCTTCATTTTTTTTGCGCTGATCAATGTTTACAAGGTTCCCCTGGACCCGTATAATTTTTCCATTTTCCATGACAGGCCTGCCGATTGTCCGCACCCATATTACTTCGCCATTTCCCCTGATCAGCTCGATTTCCAGATCATAAGGAATACCGCGATGCAGCGCATCGTTGAATGCCTCTTCGATAACAGTTCTCCATTCAGGTGGATAAAACGATAAATCCGCACTGATATTGTTGGGATCGAAATCATCGCCCACACCGTAAATTTCATACACTTCATCGGTCCATGTCATTTTCCCTGTACCGGCATCATATACCCAACCTCCTGTACCGGAAATCTTCTGTGTTTCCTTTAGAATGGAATGCAGTTCATGGAATTCATTTTCAAGTCGTTTCTTTTCTGTTAAGTCGATACCGACGCTCAATATTGCCGGTTTTCCTGCGATGGTGGTCAATTTGTTTAAAACTTGCATGGGGATTGGGGTACCGTCTTTCCGCAAGTGCACTACCTCAAAGGACAATTCACCTTTCTCAATGAGTTCCTGTATTCTGGGCTTCATCAACACGGCGCTTTCAGGGGCATCAAGTTCCTGAAGATGTAGTTTCAGGAACTCCTCCCTTGTATATCCGTGGAGCTCGAGGGTTTTTTGATTTGCATATATGAAGTTCCCTTCACTGTCATGAACAGTTATAGATGCCGGGGCGATATCGACAAGGTCCGCAAGCATCCGGATGTGTTCGTGTGATGTGCGGATTTCCGTGACATCACGACTGTAGATAGCGACTCTTGTTATTTTCCCGCTATCATCATCACGTATGGGGTAAATTGTACTTTCAAGGTACATGCCGTCACGTTCATCAGCAATATTCACGGTTTTGCCAGTCTGCAGAGCTGTATCTAAATATTTCTTTCTTGATGCCGCGATATCACGGGGGAGAAGATCAAACTGGTTTTTGCCTATAACATCGTCAACTGACATGTGAAGTCGTTCCGCAGCTTTCGAATTTAACGCAAGGGTCGTACCATGTATATCGATAAGCAAAACAGTATCCGGCGATGCGTCCAGTAATGCTCTCACTGCTGGTTCAGAACTACCGAGTCTGTCTTCAGTATTCCTGTGGTCTATATCATTCTGAATCGAATTTTCAATATTTTGATGTGCTCCAAAAAGTTCAATGGCCATTTCTATGGATGAAAGGAGAACAAACTCGCCGGAGTTTTTTATGACATAACCGTATCTGGTGATGCCGCGTACCCGTTCAACCATTTCGCGCTCGGAGTGCGAAGTAAGGAATACGATTGGAACAGTATGCTCGGTCAATATCCGGCGTGCGGCTTCTGTTCCGTCAATTCCCTTTCCCAGGTCGATATCCATCAGTACAAGGTTGATTCCCGGATTGTTCCGGACACAGGACACTGCGTCCTCTCCGTTCATTACAGATATAACTTCATAGCTGTTGTTCCGGAGCATCTGCTCTTCAGCCATGGCGATGAAGATTTCGTCTTCAACGAGAAGTATCGTTTTATCCGGCGTTGTCATATTATGATTATCTATTAAATATTTGTGTTTATTTTATCGGATTCCGGCGGAATGTCAACTGCAAATACAATTATTATGTTCAGTGCATGATAATATTTAATA
>ENA-UPTA01002364-UPTA01002364.1-activated-sludge-metagenome-genome-assembly--contig:-NODE-2364-length-19574-cov-12.390286_pt1 | contig 19574 bp, 19 predicted proteins | sample MGYA00238184_ERZ773361 | MGnify/ENA primary metagenome ERZ773361 (study PRJEB29100, sample SAMN05720205) | activated sludge metagenome | isolation source: anaerobic digester from wastewater...
AATTCAATAAAAATATAATTATATCAGGAGATTTATAAAAATGGTAGCTACAGTGAACGTTCAGGAGTATAACGGCGCCTCACCTGGTGTCGCTACAGTAATAACCCAAGGAAGATATTGCGCAATGGATTCTTATAATCCAGGACTTAGCAATCCTTGTGTCGTACCGAGCGCAGATCTAAATTACAGTTATTGGAAGACCCATAACGTCGCATTTTCCGGAGACTTCACCCAGATTTCTAATATTCGTTGGTATACGTCCGGAAATGTAAAGACTAACTGGGCCTTAGGAACTAACGGCGGATTATTTGTCGCAGTAAAGTCAACAGGAGATAATGGATGCCCTGTTGCTAGTTACGCACAAGCAGCTGGCGTACAGGGAACTTCTGGCTATCCAATAGACGATGCAACAAATGGCCACGCCTACTATAAGTCAGGTTCTTCTAATCATGCAGTACCTGTTAATGCGGACACTTATGTTTCGGCGTCAACTTTGCTCGTGGATAGCGGACCTTATACAACCGCTGCAAGTAGCAAATGTGTCGTCACGCAAGTTGTGATTGATACTGATGCAACGCAGGGCGACAAGGCCTCGGAATCGCTCACATTTCGATATGATGAAATTTAATTTAATATTTTTATAAAATTAAACTCATAAATAAAACTTTACTTTTTTGGTTTATTATGGAAAATTAAAACATCTAAAAGTAAAGTTTATACAACAAAAATTAACAACTGAAAATCTTCCAAATGACCAATTTTGCACTAGCAAAAACTTTATATAATAATTATACGTACTAATATGTATGTCAAAACGTAATAAATCTTGTCAAGACAAGGATTGGTTATATGATCAATATGTAACCCAAGGTAAATCCTCTGGAACAATCGCCAAAGAAATTGGTTGCGGGGCATCAACAATACAACATTGGTTAAAACTTCATCAAATACCAATCCGTGATTGTTCTTCTAGCAAATTAAAACCAATTTCTCAAATAATAGAAAACAAAGAATGGCTTTACAGTCAATATATCATTCAAAAAAAGTCCGCAACAAAAATAGCACAAGAAATAGGATGTCAACAAGAAACTGTCTCACGCTACCTGCACAAGTTCGAAATTCCTATCCGAACACAATCAGAAGAAATAGGTGGCGACCGACATCCGATGTTCGGCAAACACTTTTCAGAAGAATCCAAACAAAAAATGTCATTAGCAAACACTGGACATGTTCTTTCTGAAGAAACAAGAAAAAAACTTTCCAAAGCAACATCTGGCGCCAATAATCCACGTTATGGAAAAACCGTTACACTAGAACAACGGCAAAAACAATCAGAATCAATGAAAAAATTTTATCGAGAACACCCAGAAGTTTTGATAATACAAAGTGAAAATAGAATTGGTGAAAAAAATTATAACTGGAAAGGCGGAATAAGCTTTGAGCCATATTGTCCAAAGTTTAATCAAGATCTTAAAGAAAGAGTTCGTGCTTTCTTTGATTATGAATGTATAACTTGTGGAAAGACAACCGAAGAAAATGGTAAAGCTTTATCAGTACATCATGTAGAATATGATAAATCTGCATGTTGTCACGGAAAACCAGTTCACTTCGCAGCAATGTGTCATAGATGTCATAGCAAAACAAACTTCGATAGAGAACGCTGGGAAGCTATGATGCATAGAATCATAGATGAAATTTATAATGGTCGTTCTTATTATACAAAAAAAGAATATAAGAAAATAAAACTAAAAAATATATAATAACAAGGAGAATAAAGACAAATATGAGAAATATAATATCTTTGCAACCATCGGACATTGTAATACAAATAGTACCGAAAAACCCTAATGAATCGCTACAAGACACTGTATACCTTCCAGATAAATCAGAAGGATACATAGTACCTATAAACCTGTTTTTTGTAGACAACGTCGGTAAAGATTTTTGCGGCGCATTCGAACTTAAAACCATTTACTACAACAACGCCATCAAACGAGACATTATAAATGAACTATACGACAGTGGAAAGACTTTCGACATCTACATTAGACTGAATTCTTCTAAAGAAAACATCGAAAGTCCAAAAGTCCTTCAAATCTTTAATGATGTTTCTATTAATGGACGCGAACTATTAATACCGGAATTCGGACAACTAATAACGTATCGCTATTATTTTACCAACAGTTCCGAACCCTGGTATATTCCAATAGAAAAAATTGAGGCACTTCGTCCACCCAACCAATATATCTATGATTATGCGGTCAGTAAAGCCGTAAAAGACCTAACCACCGCTATAAAAGACATCAAAAATGAAATTGTGAAAGAATTGATTATGCAACGTCCATTATAACTCGAGGTCCTTTATAATGAGTGCCATAATTGAATATATGTGGGTTAAAATTTACATCGATGAAAGTGGCGTCGAACACTTTATTCCACAATTTCGCGAAGACGGTACACAACAATTTTGGACAGATAGTGAAAACATAACGCCAACAAAATTGCTAATAGTTCCTATCAGTCCAAAACTCGCGGAAAATATGATACAGAAAAAGATTCCAGCCGCTTCCGTACCATTAACCCCATATACTTTTTTGTTGAAACCATCCGACAAAGTAACCGCTTACTGGGACAATGAAATCACCATAACCAATCACTTTGAATGCGAAACTTGCGGATTTACATGGCAACACACGGATGCATCAAAGTGGGCTGAATGTCCGCGATGTGGCGAAAAAGATACGTGGTCTTGTATGCGATGTGGCGCATCAAACATTAACAATGCCCTTGTTAAAAAAAATAATCGTGGCGAAACAAATTGTCCGTATTGCGAAATACCGTATGGTTTAAATCGGTCCATACACTTACATCGAATACAAGATATCATAGAAAATACTGACTATGTTATTCTCGTGGAAAATAGATTTAAGGTTATCATACGTCAGCATGAAGTTTGCGTGGAATCTTTATAAAAATTTTTTGGGAGTGGGTAAAAATTGTATAAATTTATTGGTAAAAACAATCAAATGTATGAATTTGATATACCTGTTATTAAATTTAATTACAAATGCAAAACAGATGAATTCGAAGCAGGAACCAATAAATGTGGTGATAATGAAAATACTTCATCAGATACAGATAACTATATATCATCCAATAAAATTTCAGTAGGAACTCCAAAGCGTGTTCAAATGGGATATAAAGGTCAGTTTGATAAATTAACAGTATTTAAAAGATCTCGCATAAAAGTATTTTCTTCCGATCAAACCCAGGCAGTATCCGTTTTTAAAATGTTGGATAAATTTCCTAAAGGACTATCATCACAAGCAAAAGATATTTATATTACGGCCGAAGCATGTAAAGCAGATAAAGAAAAATCAGTAAAATATGGTAAAGTATTTACTTCAGCTGCCACTCATCAATTAGGTGGTTTTGGTAGTTCTAAGCGAGATACAATTGTAAAGTGGAATTCCAATAAAAGTCCATTAACAGAAGACGTACTAGCCCACGAACTTGCACATTCATTAGATTGTTCCGATGGTCAATATGGATATTCTTCATCTAGCGAATATAAAGAAGCTTTTAACAAAGACGGAAATAAATTTGTTACACCATATGCTAAAAAATCATATGATGTATATAACAATGATAAATATGACAAAGTTATGTTATTTGTAGAAGATTTTGCGGAGGCAATTAAATTATATGTAACTGATCCGAATTTTAGTACATCATATCCAAATCGTGCAAAATATTTTAATAAAATAATTAAGCGGTGATAATATTGAAAAGTAACATAATTTTCATGGATGATAAAGGGGATATTGTCGATAAAGACATTGCAACTAATTTTATGGAAACAATAATTTACGATAATAATGATATTGACATTACAACCGGAACAATAAGTTAAAATTTGGAGTATCGAATGTTAATCGGTGAAAATCCTATTGGCAGCCGACCTGGTATCGGTGAATCATATATTGTAAGGACAAAAGCATATACTATGGACCAATGGGTCGTGTTCACTGGTTCAGAGCCACTAGGTGAGGACGGAATTCGATATCACTTGAATCGAAACTTTGGCATGGGACTATCAAAGTCCGATTCTATTAATTTTGACATGGACTATGTATCTGCCGCAACTAACGTTGCAACGTATTCTATGTCTACTGGCCTCAAAGACACACTGAGGGGCATACTAATGTCCGTGTCATTAGTTCCCGCTTATGAGCTAACAATACCATCATCTAGCGTTATGAATGCGTTGGTTTGGGCATGGGCAGAAACTTTTGATAGTGTTTGGCGAAAAATGGAAACAATGGCAAACGCTCTTAAACTTGAACACGCCACAGACACATACCTCGACGATGCATGGGGCCAAATTTTTGACCTCCCCCGCATCTATCAAGAAACAGATACTGCTTACCGAGACCGTCTAAAAACTCGTACCACCATCCTAACATCTTCTGGCACCAAATCCAACTGTGAAACCATTATTGATAGCATAATTGGAATGTTTGGTGAAACTACCGTAACCACAAGGTATCCATCTAGTGTCCAAATAACATTTTCTTCTATAGATGCTATGAGAATAGCAAAAGAAAAACAAGACACCTTGAATTATCTTATACCGCAAATGGTTGCAGCTGGCATTTCTTACAGCATGTATTTACCGTTCGTTGACTATTTTATGGAAACTTATATTAAAGGCCCACTAACTTTGTCTCACACTATGCGATACGCATTATTGCATAGAAATTCTGACCTAGCATATAACACAAATGTAATAAACACTATACAACCAGAACTTTCTTATGATGCCGATATGACCATAATGAACTATTACATAAAACAACTTCTAGTGGGATCATTGTTTTCTATAGAAAAATTAAAAACATATTCAATGTTAGTAGGGCTTTTTGGGACACAAAACAAAATATTATTAATGGATAACATAAATAAAAAAAGTAACGTTATAAAACAATTTATTGTTGACCAATATTTACAAAAGTTTAACTTAAACAAGCAATACAGCTTATCGCTATTAAGCAAAGCTAATCCTCGACGCATATATAGGATGTCAAACACATTAACCAACCAATTAATTTCCACCTATGACTTAGACATGATACTAAAATTATATGCAATAACTGTTTCCATGGACATTTGTAATAAGCGATCATATCCTAAAAAATACACTATGGCAATTACTTTAGTGGGGGCCTGAAATGCGTCCAGTTGCATTATCGGTGGTTGAAGGCAGAAACTTCATACTTGGATCTTTTGATACATCTGGGTTCCAAACATGGTGGAAATCATTGCCATTTCCTGGCGACGTAGAATCAATAGAAGATACCACCCACGTTTACGGACAATACCATGTTTGTATTGTAAAATTACGCGATGGCACAAACTCCATATACCGTACCCATGATTCTGGAAAAACTTGGAAAGAAGTTTACAATACAGCAGACACCATCTATAGTATAACCCGCATAGATTATGGTCATGTACTTGCAAGTACCTCAACTGGATGGTTAGAAAGTACTCTGGATTCCGGAAAAACCTGGACTAAAATATCAAGTTTCGCACCGGGTTGTAAAACCGTTATTAACATCAGTGATGATGTGTTATTTGGACACGACGGTTCTAAAATATGGCGATCTTATGACACAGGACATTCTTGGTCACGGGTGTTACAAAAATCATTTTGGTTTTCAACTGGATACCATGACGAAACCCTCACCCAGAACTTTACCTGGGATTCATATGCTTATCCAGCTCTTACTGGAGCCGGACAAGTAGTTTACGCCGGTTTTGGACCTTACCTTAATATTTCTGAAGATCTTGGAGAACATTGGTTCACGCATCTTCAGGGCTGGAACAAGCATTTTGCAATAGAATATAAAGGCGGGTGGGGTGGTTCAAATCTATTTAGCCCATTCTACAACACTAGAATATTACAACTTGAAATGACAGATACTGCTGGAATTAATCCAGATGATTATGCACTTATGGCAAGAGTCTTAGACTTGGACACAAATCAAGTACTATATGCGTATTCTGGAAACAACTATCATTTTGAGGAAAAAGGTACCGGCTATTCATGGCAAACAAGATTTTCACTACCATTTGCCGATGAAAAACACGGCATATTATGTTCATATGATGTATTACAGCCTGGATCAAGCGAATACAACAAACTCGTAATGGTATGTAGCTATGATGCAAGTAACAACGCTGTTGTAATGTATTCAACTGATGCAGGATGGACATGGTCCACCTTAAACTACAATAATGTTTCCGTGTATGAAGGCGATCCTTCACAAGAAATAATATCAAACCTCGGTCAATATGTGTTTGATGAAGAATATTGGACAAAAACAATTTGGATGGGAGAACCTTGTCACAACAGTGGAAGATGGGTTTCGGAATATAACAAAACAATTCGCGGACTTTCGTGGGACTTAGATTTACTAGCAATATTCCAGAAAAATAAAACGTACGGCATGATATATTCCACACTAACTGAAAAAGACAAAGAATATACTATTGATGTATTAAGCAAAAAGTTACATGACGTATCTATAAATCCTGATATACTTCTAAAAAAATCTACCATTAAAAGTATGATCGTAGGCGATTATCTACAAAAATACTTTGATAAGGCATATAACGTTGGTGGAATTTTAGCGGAACGTAAAACAAAAGAAATACCCTTGGATATTCTTACACAAAAAGCAAACGAGACATTTTTCAATATTAGAATGAATCAAAAGGACACAGCTCAAAAATCTTGTGAATTTGGCATAAAACTTGTAGACGACCACGTGGAAGAAATAATGACATCTATTAATAGATATACACCACAAGCCCCTGACGTCAGATATCCAAGAACGCCATATGTACCGTTTGATAGTCGTAACCAGGAAGTGACCTAAATGCTTTCAATAGGTCAACGTGCCAAACTAATAGAAGCGATTCCAACGAAACTAGCGAACTTCACACTAAAAAAACTGCGTCGCGACCGTCTAGGAAACGACGACTATGAATTTCCAAGTATGCGAATAGCTATACTTTCTCAAGGCATTCGTAGTCATCCAAGTACAGCAGGACCAACACGAAAAGATAGATTAGGTTACCAAGGCGACGTCCGGCAATGGCTTGGGGAATACCAAAGAGCCACCATCAGTCTAACTATCCTTTGCGAAAGCGAAACTGCTATAACCGATCAAGAAACTCCAGAAACCCTAGACCAAATCCTATATGATCTTCAGCAAGAAATTTCAATATGGCGTCTGGGTTTGAAATGGTCAACAGACCTCATGAAAGTCCTTCCTGGTAGCATGAGGGTAACATATCTTCCTCCTATTATGTCTCATACTACAGAGCACTGGATTTACCCAGCAAACTTAGACTTTACTGTAGAATACGAATTCTCAACTCTGGATCCAACACCAAACATTCACGCAATTGCATACGATTGGTCAATTCCATGTGAAAGTGGGACGCACTTTATTATCACGGACTATCATCCGCCGTGTTATGGTATGGGAATTTCAGTTCTTGGTTGGAAGTCAGAATTTTCCATGGATGTCTTACTAAACAAAATCAGTAAAGAAAAAAGTTATAGTATGGACATGATACTAATTAGTGACTGATCCACAACGATTATTTTTTATATTTGTCTTTTTTTGGTTCCTTTTTTATTTCTCTATACCCAGAATCCAACAATTTTTGGCTACTTATGCAACTCCCCGAATCATCGATCATTGTAACATTTATTAATAGGTGTTTATATTCCGCATACTCAGGAAGTCCATCCATATCTATTATTGTACCACGATTCTTTGAAATTTTGGTAACATAACCATGTACATGAAAAGCATTATTATATCCATCTTGTGATATTTTGCATACAGGTTTATTAAAGTCATTTTTGTCATTTATTTGTATATATGTAACATTTATAAGTTGCTTTATTTTAACATTCCTTGTTTTTGTAAAAACTTGTTCTGATATAGAATATACAGAACATATTAATGTTGTTGGATATTTAGGTAAGTCATGTGGTGAAGCATATACTTCAATTGTGTATTTTTGAGGAAGAACGGAATGATCAATTTTTTTAGTATATATCTGGATGTCACTAGAACTTCCCCATGGCAAAAAAAATAATACAAACAATAATAATACCACTATTAATGCTTGTTTATTCATGTTTGTCTTAATCCCCTTATGCTTCTTAGGGTCCAGCTAATCCAGCCCAATCCTAGACCCATGAAAACGATTCCTACTATCGCTCCAAAGAAATCTAGATCTAGCACAGAATTTATCACTACCATTACTCCAAGTGCCGCGATCAAAATTCCTGGCATTGCAAATAGTGTTTTTATACCGCCTTCGATGAGTTTACCGATCTTATCAAATGTGTCCATGTACTATACTATGGTCCTTATTGTATTTATAGTTTTTGGTTCGTAAAATTGTATATTCTTGCTTTTATTTTGATTAGTACTTGAATAAAGTTTACATAAATATCTGAAGGTATTTACATTGAAAAAAAAATATAATAAGATTGATGAAACACAAACCGAGGACTTTTATGAACCATCCATAGTTCCTGAATTTCCTTCTAAAATGACTATCTATGATGCATGGCGAGCAAACAAGATAACCCTGCAAGAATACCAGAAATGGTTGAAAGACGGTTATCCTAAGAATCTTTTAATTAAAGTAAAATAATATTTTGGTGATTATAAATGGTTGAATATGGTAATCCAAGTCAATTTGTTCGACTTATTATCAAGCTCGAGACAGTTGGACCCGTACCAGTAATTGTTGGTAAGGGTGTTGTACTGCTGGTCGGACGATCTGTTCGCGGTCCAGTAGACGAAGCAGTTGCAATGACAAGTTCATCCGCTGCAAAAACTTACTTCTATAGCGGCGGACTCAAAGACGCAATTGAATTAGCGTTTGCACAAGGAGCTCCAGTAGTTTACGCCGTTAGAGTTTTAGGGACTGGACACGCTACCGCTTCTGTAACACTCAACGACGGACTAGATGACCCTAATGACGTTGTAACGATTTCCGCTAAATCTCCTGGCCTTTGGGGTAATGCAGTATCTATTAAGGTACTTGAAGGCAGTTATAAAGCCACTGAAACCACGCCGTATGCGATACCCGGCGCTGGAACAGCTGGACCTTACTACACTCAATATACCAACATAATTGCAAATGATTCCGCAAATTGGGTTCGGGTGGATGGAGTTCCTTATACTGAAGCAAACGGAAAATTAGTTTATACAGCACCTCCAACTGATGGTCAAGTCTACGTGAATACAACCGATGGTAGCATAACGTTTGGTACTCCGGTTGCAGCAACTTCCCTTATAACGTATAGTCTGAAATATAAAACCGTGAAATTAGTTGTAACTGACAACGAAACCACATACACATACGACAATATATCATCACTTACAAAGTTGGTTGCTAGACTTATTGGTACAGGTTTTGTGTCAGCAACAGCAATTGCTGGTGAAACTCATCTTCCTGCAACTAGCGTAACGCCGTTCGCGCTATCTGGTGGACTAGACGGCACCTCGATTTCTACTTCCGACTGGGAAAAAGCATTACGAGTTGGTGGAGCTGCTGCCGCTGAATTAGTTGGCGCACCGCAAACTTGTGCCCTGACCGAATATGAAGTTGAAGAAGGTACCCACGACCTAATTCCTGTACTGGATGCTTGGTCAATGGAAATGGCAAACAAGTTCCATCCGTGTCAGTGCTTTATTGGAGTTGCCCCTAACCTAACTGCAGAACAAGTCCTCGATATTGCAGCGGGCTATTCCAACCGTCTTCTAACGATCGTAGCCAATAGCTGGGACAATTCCACGACTTCTAGAAACATTGCAGTTGCAAGAGCTGGCAAAGAAGCCGCTGTAGCGCTTGGAGAATCTGCCGCACTTCCACGAAACGCGATGAACGGTCTTAATGGTCTACTAAACACCTACGACCAAACTGACGTAGATGTAATGACTCAGGACACCGATGCCCGCGCAGACGTTATTATTAAGAGTCGCGGCATTCGGCCATACGTTGGAATAACCACAGACCAGACCTGGCAATTCCTAAGGACAGTTGACAACAGAACCATCAACTATGTTATTGTTGCTTCTGACCAAATAGCGCGTCAATATTTCCATGAAAAGCGAACCGGTACTATAATGTCCGCAATGAAACAATCCATTAAAGCCATCCTCAATGACTTAATGCGCGATGAAAACATTCGAGCATATTCCATTGAAGTAACCCCAGATGAAACCGATACCGGCAAAGTAAATATCCATTTGTGCATGGAAAACATTGGTCACATTGAAAGAATTGACGAAACAATAGCCGTTGGTATTCTAAGTGATCAAGGAACAGGAGTAATAACGGAAGTAGAATAAAACTTCCATAAACATTTTTAGGAGATTAAACTTATGGCATACACAATTGTTGCAGAAAGTCCTGGTGATATTGTAATAACTTTTACTGCAAGTGGCGGAGAACCCCATAGCATTCCATTAAAGTCGCTTACAGTCCAGAAATCAACAGACATTAGCAAAGAATATGGTACTGGCTACCATCAAAAATACGCTCACGTACAAGGCAAAATCGACTATGAAGGCGACTTCGAAATTGGGTCTTGGTGGGTATCTGAAGCCGAAAATCCAGAAACCTGGATGGATCTAATCAAAGAAAACCTAACCTGGAAAGACGTACAGGGACTTTCAAAAGAATTTGAAATAATGGTAAATGATGTAGGATCCGAGTACGATCGATCCTTAAAAGAACCGACACAAGTATCTTCTGGCACCATAGTAACGTACCACAGATGTTTACTTAAAAGCGATTCCATGAACATTGGAGACGTTGGTTCAACAGTATCAACAAGATATAGTTTTTCTGCCTTTAGCAGAGATCCAGCATAAACAAATAACGCAAACATAAAAAAGTAAGGAAAGTTTTACATGATAACAAAAGATTTAATTTTAGAAGGCACTAAATTCCGCAAAAAAGTAAAAGTTACCGTATATGATGAAGAAATAGAAGTACGACCCTTAACGGATGTTGAGATTGCTAAAATATTTAAGACAGTCGAAGACTCCGGTTATGATACCTCAGATCCCAAAGTATCTGATAACTTTATTTTGCAGGTTGAAGCCTGTCGTTATGGCATCGTAGATAAAGCCCTGCATGAGATTGCTAACCCAGAAGATCCAAAAACAGATCAAAAAGAGGTTTTCGAACTCATGATAGGTAATGCCCTCATTGAAATCGGTCAAGCCATCATTTCTATATCTACTGTTGGCAACGAGGAGCTAACAGATTTTTTCAGACAGCTGAAGGTCAGCGTCTAACTTTTTTACATCATTCTGGTTACAAACTAACAAACGTTCCTATTCACAAACTAACCAGAATTCAGATAGACGCAATTTGTAAAATGCAAGAAATAATAGATTTAGCTAAAGCTGGAAAATCACAAAACCGAAAAATAACCCACCGAGAATTCGTTAACGCAATGAAAGGCAAGCGCGACAAAGCCAGCTATGACAAATGTACCGAAACCCAAAAACAACGTTGGTTAAGCATTGTGAACAAAAACAAATAGGTAGATATTAAATTATGCTAGACAATTTTGCCAGATCCGTTCAAATTCTAATAACACTATCCGGAAACATCGAAGAACAATTAAAAAATGTTTCAGTATTACTAGATAATCTAGCCAACAAAAAAATTGTTATAAATATTGAATCAATAAATAACCTAACTGGATCTGCTGACAATGCTGCAAAATCTATAAATAAAATTTCAGATAATGCAAAATCTACCGAAAAACACACAACTTCTAGTTTTGATAATATTAAAAAATCTATAGATAACGTAAATGATGGCATTGGAAATTTGGTGAATTCACTTGCCGGGATTGCTATCGGTGGATCGATTTCAGGTTTGGCCTGGAAGGCTTCTGCAGAATCAACGCTATATGTCGAACAGATTGAGCGTGCCATAAACAGTAACAAGAAACTCAAAATATCGTTCGCCGAGCTCGAAGAATTTTCGAAACAGCAAGCGGAAGCTGGTGAAGGTACTCGGCGCGCAAACATCAAAGAATATTATTCTATTCTGATGGCAGGATCAAAATACATCAAGGGCTCTTCTACTGAAAAGCTCGCTAAGGCCGATTATATTACTGATTTTTGGTTTGCGAATCAAGAACTCATGAAGAGCCAAGGATTTGGCAGCGCCGAAGATCTAGTTCGCTCGTCTGTGCGAACCACCGGAAAACTAACCGGTACACGCAGGGATGCGCTTGCAACAGCGCTAGGTGTCGATCCTGAAGGCAAAGAAATGGGCAGCGCCAAATCTCGCATGAAGTACATAATGGAAAAAGGCGAAGGCACCGACATGTCTGAGGCGCTATCAAAACGACCCTGGGAAGGATTTGCGACCAGCCTTAAAAGCCTGAAGGATTCCATTGGTGATAGTCTGGTCTGGCCGATGAATAAATTCGTTCAATTGCTAACGGGAGCCGTCAAACTCCTGAATTCGATTCCTGGTGCGGGCCTTTTTATTGGACTTGCAGGCGGTGCTATAGCACTCGTATCTACTCTTACTTTGCTGAATGGGGTTTTGATGCCGGGCCTTGCATTACTAAAGCAAATGGTGGTGTGGACGAATTTGCATACCGCGGCAGAAGTCAAGCAAATGGTAGTGTCTAAAGCCCTTATCATCACGGACTGGCTAGGTGTTACTTCGAAGGCTGCTCGTGCTACTGCAACAGCGACTGCTGCAGCATCAACTGCTGCATTAACAGGCGCAATCGGCATGGAAATAGTTGCACTGGAAGTAGATGCTGTCGCTACAACCGCCGCCGCAACCGCAACAACTGGATTGGCTGCCGCAGAATGGGCAGCACTTAGCCCACTATTACTTCTAGCTATTCCTTTGATTGCAATAGCAGGCCTACTATATCTTGTGGAAACAAGGACCCACGCATTCAGTAATGCCCTTGATAAACTATCTAAAACCGAAATGAGCAAGGACCTCATTCAATGGTTGGAGGACGTTGGATATTGGGCTGGATACGCTGTAGACCGTCTAGGTAGTGTAATAGAATCAGATCTTTTTAGCAAAATAGATAGCTTGGATTCCGCATACACCAATGTTAAGTCCGGTAATATCCTTGGCATTTTGGGGTTAGGCAATGAAAAATCATCTGAAACAAAACCAAGTGCAACAAGTCAATTGTTAGGTTCTGTTGGTGGACTACCAGGTACTAACAATTCCGCATACACCAATGTTAAGTCCGGTAATATCCTTGGCATTTTGGGATTAGACAATGAAAAATCATCTGAAACAAAACCAAGTGCAACAAGTCAATTGTTAGGTTCTGTTGGTGGACTACCAGGTACTAACCTCCTTACAATGACTAAAATCGTGACACCACTTTCCTTAATGCAAAACCACCTAGAATTCATTGTAAATGTATTGTCATGGTTTAAGAATTTCTTTTCTGGCGGAAATCCACTTACAAACATTTACAACGCTATTATACGATTGCCAGCGAACATATATAAGTCAGTTTCCGAATGGGTTTCTGAACAAATTGAAAAAGTAAAAACTAAATTCAACGAAATAATAACAACCATCACCACAAAAATAACAGATATCATTTCAACTATTACCACAAAGCTAGAAGGCATCTTCGGTGGAGGGGGCAAAACCGGATCGGAACTCACCGCCGCCGTGTGGGAGGAGATTAAGAAGGATCCGATGTTCTCCGGCCTTTCCGAAGCACAACAGGAATATCTGGCCCGGACCGCATCCGGCGAGAAGTACTGGAAGAACGACGCCACAGGGGAGTATAAGTATAGCGCAGCGTCGCCAGGCGAAGGCTGGCGAGACTTCACGGCACAAGGTTCCACAGAGATCAGTCGGGGCGAGGGCATTGGTATTAGCTCGCACATGAAGGCCAAGGCAAACAAGATTGCAGAAGATCTGAGGAACCCGGCTGCATTGAAGCTTCCCACATTGAAGCTTCCCACATTAGCTCCTCCGGCGGCTATACAGGCTGCCGATGAGAAGATCGCTGACATAGCGGAGGAAGGACAAGAGAAAGCGGATGAGGCCATAGCCAACCGCGATTTCTTGGGCTTCATGATTAACCAGTACTCTATGGGTGCCAAAGTGATTATGGTTTTGGGTGAGAGCGCTCTGAATCTACTCACGGGCAAGACCGGCGAAGAGGAAGCATTTTCTTCGGCTTCTGGAGCAAGTTTAACTTCGAAATCTAAAGGTAGTTCTAAATCTAAAGGTAGTTCTAAATCTAAAGGTAGTTCTAATAATAAAGTTACTGGAGAATCAACCACTGATAGAAGATCTCCTCATGAAAAAGAAGTTGACCGTCATTCAGGAAATATTGATTATAGTGCATCGAAAAAAAGCGGCACCAAATCTGGTTTGATAGCATCGGCTGATATCGGTGGTTTGGTAACAAAATCAGGAATTGCCCTAGTACATTCTGGAGAACCAATCATTCCTGCCGAAGTAGCAAGTTCTTCAAGGTTGCAAAATATTCTCGAAAGCATTGCATATGGTGGTTCTTCATCTAACACATACGGCGACATAAATGTTCGAATAAATTATACACCTCCGTCATCATCTACTTCTTCCAACATGATTGTTATGGACCGTATATCTTTCGAACATATGGTTTCCGACATTATTGCAAAACGCTTACGACAACTTAATGGTTATTAAAGTTAGAAAGGTAAAATTATGGTAGACACATCAAATCGTTCAACATCAGCATTCCCGGTAAAAATTGGCAGTTTCGAAATGAATATACCGTCTGGTCCTTATCCCGACGAATACCACGAAGATAGTGGACTTGGCCAGCCGAATCCTACAAGAATTTCATGGTCCAAAACATACGATGTTGCAATTCATAAAATTCCAAGTCCTGCTTGGAAAACAATGCAAACTTCCAGAAAAACCTTGTGGAACCTCGACATCGATTTCACAATTCTCGAACAAGCCAAAATGAGCGAAATTATATTCATAGTAAATCAAAACGAACCAGTATATGTAAGAACGTATTTTCAAGACATGTGGATGTACATACAATCATTTTCCGCTAACGCAGAAGCCGGATACGTGGACTCTCGTTGGTTATGCACAATAAAACTTATCGAAGTAAATGACTGAGGGTTGATAATAAATGCCAATTCGAAATATAACTTTTATTGGCGGAATGGATGTATCCGATGACGTCATAAGTATTAGCACCCAACATGTTTCCAGTGAAGCCGAAGCAGTAGAACCTTCCACGTGTCAGGTCGTCCTAAACAATCATAACTTGGTTTATGGTCATGCAATTGTATCTGGTGAATTTACGCCTGGCATAACAAGGATACAATCCATCATAAAAATAAACCGAAATGAAGCAATTGGTCCGTTGCTATCCAGATATGAAGATTCATATTTATTGTTTGTGGGTGTCGTGAACGATGCTGCCTACACCAATGAAACCGCAACCATAGATTGCATCTGCGAATCAGGGTTTGGCGCAGGATCAATGCTAGACCACACCTGGTCTGCCGACACTTTCGTTAGCCAAAAAGCAAATGATTGGGCTGAAACTCTAGATGAAACAGTGCCGCGCGCAAATATATATATCGTTGATAGAATTTCAGATAAGGACAAAATAAAAAAATCGCAATTCACACCATCTAAATTATCTTTCAATGAAGCACTTCGTGCAATTACATCAGGTGCTTCCAAAGACTATTATTTCATGACAGACGAACAACTAATACCAGGAGTTGTACTAGCAGACGAAGAAACTTATTATGAAATCGTCGAACTTGATCCCTTTGTATTAGATCCCGGTGACGCAACATCACTAGTAGGCTACGCCAATGAAGTTACCGTTATTCCAGAAAATATTACTAACATTTATGTTCAAGCCAATGTCCCAGACGCAGAAAAAGAAAAAATATATGGCTGGGATAATGATGAATACAACATTGCAAAATATGGTAGAATAGTGGCACCTATTGTATACGACCCTGGAATCTACACCAAGGAAGACGCAGATGCACGAGCGAAAGCATTAGTAGATTGGTATGAAACTTTTATTGATCGCGGCATAAAAGTAACTGTTTGCAGTAAAATACCAAGGGTAAGATCTCGTGTTATTTTTAATGTTCCTGATGTAAAGGATGGTGTTGGAACCATACGAGTTATGGCTGGCGTTAACAAAAAGCGTGTAGAGTATTCCGCAAACGGTGTTATTACAGAATTAGAATGCAGATTACTGGAACGGGGTGCGGACCCAGAAGGACCTTCCGAAGATGAACCAGAATTTGTGGAAGTCAATGCAGAAGTTCCAAAACAATGGCAAGAATATCTTATTGATTCTGCAATATATGGTCCACTTGGCCTTCTATCCACTACAAAATACGTGACTTTCATGGTGTACAAAAACGGCGATGTCTTCTTTACCGATGCATCTAATCCCAAAAATATATATCCATTAGATCAGGCCCCCGAAGCCGTTAAAAATATGTTTTACGAAATAGAAAATGACCTTCTTGATAAAGCCGCATATCAATGGGGCTCAGAATTCAGGCAACAATAAAACAAATCTAACATAAAGCTAGGTAAATCATGACTGAATATAGATACGTTGCAAAAGGAAGTGTGCTAGACGGTATATCAATATATCGTGTAGACAAAAACAAAAACTATGCCATATCAACAGATCTACATGAAACGTATACGCCACTAATCGATTCATCGGAAATTGATGAACGCGTATTAGAATTGTTAGACGACGCATACGAAAGAAAGTGGGGAGAAAAAACTGAAATTCCCGAAAGACCTATAATAACAAAAAATGATGACGATACTGGCATAACAAAAGAAGAATTTCTTGAAAATGTTCTCCGGATATTTGGTCCTTCTGTCGAATACAACGAATCAGAAGGTCGTTTATACTCCATACGTTTTGCTGGAAATGGCGAAAAAAAATTAGTTCCTTTTGACTTACTGGTTTTACGAAGATTAGCTAAGAAGTTACGCTACTTTGGCAGTCTTTACGAGGTATCAAAATGGTAGGCTCTCCACTTGCAGCATTTACAAATTCCACGGAACGTCTAATTGCACGCAAAAGTTACATAGATTATTGTGTGATCCTGGATATCGACAAAGATGGCACAGACGCCGTAAAATGTCATAGCCCTGATCATCCAGAATATTATAATACTGTATCAATAAAAATAAGAAGCACTAAAAAAAATAGTACCAATCCTAATGTACTTCAACACGTCAACGCATTAATTCTTCAACGATACCTTGGAAATTGTTTTGGCGAACCATACAATCCGAGGGTTGGCGATCTAGTTGCCGTTCTTTTCATGTACAATGAAAAACCACTAATACTAGGTCCAATTGCAAGTATTCAACAACCCCCAGTAATGCGAGCACCGACGTCAGAAGACGCCAAATACGACTACGTCAATAAATGGTGTCAGTGGCTAAAACCAAAAAAAGACAAGAACTACGATTTTTTTGACCACCCACAAGGCAAGATGCCAATTTGCTTTAAACGGTTTCACGGTCCAGTAACTGGAGAAGTCGGGTATGGCCGCGACGAAATGACTGTATGGGACTGTCAAAAAGGCGATGCTGATCCAACTTGTTCTGATTGTTCTAATATCGATTCTGTACCTCGTTCTGGCGAACAATGGAACAAAATTTATTCTACCCAAACTGAAAGCGAAGAAGCATATAATAGTCGCATGGAACTACATGCAAGATGCGGCTCTTATTTCCGAGTGGAATCCGACAACACAAACGAAGCTAGTAGTTCCTCTTCTGAATATAGCGAAGAAATTGGACACATTCGCTTAGGAAATGCACTAACAGAAAGTGACAAAAGATTCCATTTGAATGTCCAAGGTAATCGATACGGTGATAGTGGCGTAGGAAGTTTCGACCTCCACACGAACCACGAAGAAGTACAAATAGCCAGCGAATCTACTGGCGTTCGATTTGCAGCAATAAGGCCAGAAGATTCTCAGGTTACTTGGGCCTACGAACTAATGAACTTTCCTACAACATCATTTATTCGATGTTATAAAGACGGCGTTATTGAAATAAATAGTTTGGATGGAAATTCTTCGATAACAGTCGATGGAACGTCTAATAAAGTTACTGTAGACGGTACCATAAACGTCGAACTCAAAGCTTCTTCCGAAGTTACGTGTACAACACCCCTAACCCACGTAACCGGAGATATGCAAATAGATGGCGCATGTACCCACGGATCTTGTAGTTGTACAGGTACATTTGCAGTATCAGCTGGTGCTAGCGGAGGACAAACTCTTTGTGGTGGTACAGGCGTTGACGAAGAACTAACACTATGTGGAACTTCAGATGCTTCAAAAGGTTGTGTTAACGTTGATTCCGATTTGAAATGTTCTGGTAACTGCCAATTACCATCAATATTTGGTAGTGATCTAGAAGACGGCGAACTAACTCTTTCAGGAACTTCAGACGCAAGTAAAGGTTGCGTGACGGTGGATGCAGACCTGGAGTGCACAGGATCGCTTGGCGATAATCTAAAAACGTTGATTGAAGCTTGCTGCACTGAACCAACTGGTTGGTTATCAGCAGGAGAAGACTGGACTTTCGCCTCCGCAGATTCACCCACGTTCACATTTACGATATCTGGTGACAAGTCTGCAAAATATTCTCCTGGTATGAGGATCAGGATCGACCAATCAGGCATAAAATATTTCATAATAACAAGCGTATCATATTCTTCTCCAGATACCACTATAACGGTTTATGGCGGAACTGACTATACTATGACGAGTGCTACTATAAAATCACCGTGTTATTCCATGCTTAAAGCACCTGTAGGATTCCCGCTCGATCCTACTAAGTGGACGGTAACCGTAACTGATTCAACACAGCGATCTAAAACTACTGATATTTCTGATTCAACGTGGTATAACATTAACGCTGCAGCGCAGATATCAGTGCCTGTCGGAGTATGGAATGTTAGCTATATGGTCTATGGTTCCAGTTCGGTAACTGCCACTCCAGCATGGCATTCGGTGCGGGTATGTCTATCATCATCGTCCAATTCCTGTTCTGATAATTTGTCACTGCACGAACATTTGGTGTTAACAGATTTAGATAATAATCTATTGTCGGTTGCTACTTTTAAGGTTGTAACTACTGCGAAAACCACGTATTATGTTAACATCCAATGTTCTGCCAGTACTGCGATTACATTGTTACGATATTACAATGATTTATATCCAATGGTAATTAAAGCTGAATGTGCATATTTGTAGGTGAATATTATGACACACTGATAAAAGTAGATCCCAGGAACACCACTCAATTATAGGTTTTAATGGAGCATCCGACGCGAGCACTGAAGTGCAAGCAATTTGTGCATATCTTTGATTATGAGTCACTACAAATCAAACCAACCAGAAAAACAT
>ENA-UPTA01002366-UPTA01002366.1-activated-sludge-metagenome-genome-assembly--contig:-NODE-2366-length-19571-cov-4.898186_pt1 | contig 19571 bp, 19 predicted proteins | sample MGYA00238184_ERZ773361 | MGnify/ENA primary metagenome ERZ773361 (study PRJEB29100, sample SAMN05720205) | activated sludge metagenome | isolation source: anaerobic digester from wastewater...
TTATGCTGCAAAAATCCCTTTCATTTTCGATCCAGGTCAAGGCTTGCCAATGTTTGGCAAAGAAGACTTATTGAACTTTATGCAACTGGCGGATTACTGCACAGTCAACGACTATGAAGCCAAGTTACTGGCAGATCGAACTGGTTGCACACTAGAGCAATTAGCCACGCAGGTAAAAGCCTTGATTGTCACTTTGGGTGCAGAAGGCTCACTTATCTACACAGCGGAGCGTTGCATCTCGATACCTGCAGCGCCGCCGCTTGCCGTTGTTGACCCCACAGGTTGTGGCGATGCTTATCGTGCCGGTTTATTGTATGGCATAGGCCAGGGCTGGGCTTGGGAAAAAACAGGGCGTCTGGCTTCACTGATGGGTGCAATCAAGATTGCCCATCGAGGCGGACAAAACCACGCACCCACCATGAGCGAAATTACATCTCGTTACCAATTAGCGTTTGGGGAAACACTATAATTTTGTCAGCGTATGACACAATTTATGCTCTGAACCAACAACACAGGAAGACCATCAGATGAAAAACCATCGCTTAATAATCATTGCAATTGCAGCGCTCACGCTCGGCGCTTGCGCCAGCCAATCAGGCTCCTCTTACGAGCGGAGCCAAACCCGCGGCGAACAAAGCGTACGTTTAGGAGTTGTTGAGTCTGTTCGCAACGTCACCATCGAAGGTACCAAGTCAGGTGTTGGTGCTGTCGCTGGAGCCGCTGTCGGCGGCATAGGTGGCAGCAGCGTTGGTGGCGGCAAAGGCTCCACCGCAGGTGCTGTCGTTGGCGCAGTGCTCGGTGGTCTCGCGGGAAATGCCATTGAAGAGAGCACCACTAAACAAGCAGGCATTGAAATAACCGTCAAGCTAGATAACGGCCAGCTCACTGCCATTACGCAAGCAGCCGATGAAGTATTTCGCCCTGGTGAGCGCGTGCGGATTTTGTCCGGCAGTGGCGTAACCCGCGTTGCACACTGACTCACCAGTACGCAAGCATTTTCCCTGCAAAATGCCGATTGGGTAAGCATCGCCAATCGGCATTTTTTATCAGAAAACTGCCATGCACGATAACCCGGAATACACCCCGAGACATTTACTTTTTGTTGTTCGTTTAGTCGCTGACTGCCATTGCTTAGCCAAAAAGAAGCCTTCACAAATCTGCCACCTTTTTGCAACATAATGACAGGATGACAAAGTATTTCAGCTTATCATCCGGACGAACGCCCTCAGCGCCATCAACGCCACAAGCGACTTTCTGCACACGACTTGGCCGCTCCTTGCTTGGCGTTTTTCGTTTAACTCGCCTGACGCTACACTTGGTCAGCGGTCTGATAACCGTTGCCTGTGTTTATCCTTTTATCAGCCACAGCACACAACTTGCACTCAAACAGCGCTGGTCACTACAGTTACTTTGCCTGTTAGGCCTTGAATTAAAAGTCGGCGCTGGTGAGACGGCGATGAATGTAGAAAAGGTACATGAAATACCGTTAAAAAACACAAAAAATAATCCACAGCAACAATCGACAGCAAGTACATATCACTCGCCACTCGCACCCTTATATCGCGGCATGCTGGTCGCAAACCACATCTCCTTCCTCGATGTCTTTGTAATTAACGCCTGGCTGCCTACAGCTTTCGTTGCGAAGAATGAAATACGCCATTGGCCCGTGCTGGGATGGCTAAGCAACAAGACCGACACCATTTTTTTACAGCGCGGCTCTCGTCGTGCTGCCCATGCGGCGAGCGATAAAATTCTGCAATACTTGGGTGAAAACCGCATTGTTGCCTTCTTTCCTGAGGGTACAACCAGCACAGGAGACACCGTTCTACCCTTTCATAGTGCGCTTTTTCAGAGCGCCATTGACGCAGCATGCCCAGTCACGCCCGTTGTCTTACAGTACCTTGATGCCATCAGCGGACAACCCAGCCATGCAGCAGACTTTATCGGCGAAGACAGTTTGCTGGCCTGCTTGTGGTCTATCGTGACAAGCCCAAAGCTCATTGCCCGGCTCGAGCCACTCGCCGCATTAAATACAGCCATCGAGGATACAGACAAGATGGATCGTCGTCACTTGGCAGCGCATGCACACCACACGATTGCGCATCATTTGTTATCTCAAGCCCGCTGATTAATCCCAGCCAGAAGGTGCTACCCGCTGCGGACACGGCAAGCTAAACACCTGACGATCATTCAGGCGCAGCGCCGTTAATGCGCCGCCCCACAAACAGCCTGTATCAATCGCGACAACATTTTCCTCTGCGTGATACCCCAGCGCCGACCAATGGCCGCATACGATGCGCTGCGTGACCGACCTGGTATTCGCGCCCTGTAATACATCGCTGCCAGAGGCATGCTCAGCAGAATCCCTCATCGCACTTGCTCGACCATGAAAAGAAAACCACGGCACGCACCCTGCTGGACCCAGGCTTGGCGGTGATTTTGCACCTTTCTCACGCAATGCCATGGTACCTTGCTCAGTGACATATCGCATTCTCGTCATCGCATTAACCACGACCCGCAATCTGTCCCATCCTTTAAGATCGTCACGCCAACCGGTCGGCTCTGAGCCCCACATATGCGCTAAAAAATCACGGTAGTTTGGCGCAGTCAATGCAGCAGATACCTCATCTGATAAAACCTTTGCCTGTGCAATTGTCCATGTCGGCAACAGCCCTGCATGCACCATCGCCCAATCCTGGCCAACATGAAACAAACCTTTGCTACGCAGCCAAGCCAATAACTCATTGCAGTCAGGTGCTGCAAGCACCTCTGATAGCGTATCTTCTTTATTGGCACGACCATAACCTTCTGCCTGCATAATCAAATGCAAATCATGATTGCCCAGCACCAGTTCAGCCGCTGCCCCTAACGATTTAACATAGCGCAACACGGCCAAAGACTGTGGGCCGCGATTAACCAAATCACCAACAAACCAGAGCTGATCGGTTGCGGGATCAAATGACACAAGATCAACGAGTTGTTGCAAGGAATCAAAACATCCTTGAACATCACCAATTGCATAAATAGCCATAGCGATTGAGCCAGATAATGAACCGAATAATAGTCGCCTGCCGTACTTGCCTGCCACACCGCTATGTTGGCATTGCACCTCAGGAAGGCAAAGAGCTTACCTGACTTAAGGTGTCCAGGCAGGACGCAAAGAAATTTCGCCAGACAAGATACGTTCAATTTGTCCTTCAGCGTCAAAAAGCAAAGCGCCCTCCTCATCCACCCCTCGGCAGACCCCCTGCCGAGGGGGCGCAAAGTCAGTGAGTAGAACGATCCGTGCATCCTGATAAGCATGCCGTGCTAACCAGTCAGATCGAACCCCTAAAAATCCATCGACCGAAAATACCGTCAACACCGCCAGCAATTCGCGTAACAACTCTGCCAGCAATTGATTGCAATCTATAGCAGTCGGCCAAGCAATGGCTGTTGCGCGAACATCCGGCGACAACGCCTCTGGCAACCGTAAATTTAATCCTATACCAATCACAGCAGCATGCGGTACGCCGGGGACAAGTTCTACCAAAACACCCCCCAGTTTTTTGCCCTGCAACAAAATATCATTAGGCCACTTAAGACGTAGTTCAGTGAAGCAGTTTTTATCCGCACCAGACAGATTTTCCAACGCCTTCACCACAGCCACACCGACTGCGAGAGAAAGCCCCATGGGAGGCTTGCCCGCCGGCAACCGCCAGAGCAAAGAAAACGTCACACTATCCCCCGCGCTGGCAATCCAGACGCGCCCGCGTCGGCCACGCCCTGCGGTTTGTTCCTCAGCAACCACCACTGTGCCTGAAGGTGCACCATTTTCGGCGCGAGTTAACAGCTCGGCATTGGTCGACTCGCATTGAGGCAAAAGCGTCACATCAAACCGACAAGCAGCTGAACCCAAGGCCTCAATCAGCTGCTGAACATTCCACGGTGAAGACATGCCTTTAAAGAGTCACCGGTACGGTTTTTTTATGGGTAATACTCATGCAGAAGATTTTATCTCGGACATCGTTGTTGCAAACTGCGCCAGGTCTCTTTGAGACTCTATCGGCGAGTTCTCTAGTCCTAGCTCCTGGATTTTTCGCGTGATGGTATTACGTCCCAGGCCCAGTAACTGCGAGGCCTCAATACGCCGCCCATTCGTTGCAGATAAAGCACGCCGAATCAACACTGATTCAAATTGTTTTGTCAGCAGTTCAGCAACCTCTCCTGGCGCGCTAATCAATAGTTGATCGACTTGCTGACCCAATACCGACAACCAGTCGGCGCTGGCGGGACGACGTGTAACGTCAGACGTAGCCAATGCGTTTATCGACGCAGTGATATCCCCGCCATGTCCTTGTTCCCGCGCACCACCACGTAACTCTGCAGGCAAATCGTTCACATCCACACTTTGCCCTGGCGCCATCACAGTAAGCCAATGACACAAGTTTTCTAACTGCCGCACATTGCCCGGGAAAGGCTGTGCCTGAAGATATTTTTGCGCTGCCTCCGTCAAGCGCTTAGGCTCGCCGCCGAGCTCCTGGGCACTCTTTTGTAAAAAGTGTCGCGCAAGGATTGGAATGTCGTCACTACGTTCCCGCAAAGGGGGCAAGCGCAGACGAATCACATTAAGCCGATGAAATAAATCCTCGCGAAACAACCCGTCTCTCACTCGCACCTCTAAATCCTGATGGGTTGCAGCAATCACCCGCACATTCGCTTTCACTGGCTGGTGTCCACCTACACGATAAAAATTGCCATCTGACAAAACACGCAATAACCGCGTTTGCAATTCCGCAGGCATGTCACCAATTTCATCCAAAAACAGCGTACCGCCTTCGGCCTGTTCAAATCGACCGCGACGTTGAGTTGTCGCACCAGTGAACGCGCCTTTTTCGTGGCCGAATAACTCAGACTCTAATAAATCTTTTGGGATAGCCGCTGTATTAATCGCAATAAAAGGTGCGTTTTTTCGCGGACTGTGACGATGCAATGCCTGTGCAACCAACTCTTTGCCGGTGCCTGATTCGCCGTTAATCAACACCGTCGCCAAAGATTGCGATAAGCGGCCAATCGCTCGAAATACCTCCTGCATAGCCGCACCTTGTCCCAACATTTCTGGCGCTGCACTAACGGTTTCCGTCGTACCTGTCTGTTTCACCGACTCTGCCAGTGCCCGCCGCACCAAGGCTACTGCTTGGTCAACATCAAACGGCTTGGGCAGATATTCAAATGCACCGCCTTGAAAAGCAGCAACAGCTGAGTCCAAATCAGAATAAGCCGTCATGATAATGACAGGAAGTTCGGGATACCTGCTCTTTACTTCACGCAGTAAATTCAAGCCATCGGTACCCGGCATGCGGATATCTGAAATAAGAACCGCCGGAGAAGGCGTGCTTCCAAGGGCACCAAGTGCTTCATCAGCTGTCGCAAAACTTTGCACAGGTATACTTTCGCGACCCAAGGCTTTTTCAAGCACCCACCGAATCGATCGATCATCATCAATAATCCACACTGGGTTTGTCATGCTGCAATTTCCTTTAATTTAAATTCATGTGATACCGGGCAAATGAGCGCTGCATTTCTTTGCCTTTTTAGGTGATTTCGCCACTGGCAGTCAGCGGTATGCACATCAAAACGAAAAGTCTTGTACTGCGGCAATATATGATTACTCACGCTGCATTCCGGAATAAATCTTGTTTGCCTGGGACGCTGCGTGCACGGTCGGCATGGCTAACGGTAGCATGAGCGTAAAACATGTGTAGCCTGCCCGTGAAGTCACTTCTATCGTCCCGCCATGCTGCTGGATAAAGCTTTGCGCAATCGTTAAACCTAAGCCACTACCATGCTCCCTGCCTGAGACGAGCGGATAAAAAATGCTATCTTTCAAATGGGTAGGAATACCTGGCCCGTTATCAATCACTTGCACTGCCAAAGCAAGTTGGTAGTGTTTTTTCGCCAAAATAACCTGCCGTGCTGCACGCGTTGAGAAAATAATTTCTCCTTTACTTTGCATTGCCTGCGCTGCATTTCGAGCAATGTTAAGCACCGCTTGGATAAGTTGTTCCTTATCACCTGTCAATTCGGGCAAAGACGTATCGTAGTCGCGCTGTACATGCACATCAGGATATTCCGCGTGAATCAGCCGCCGCACACGTTCCAGTATTTCATGGATATTCATGAGTGTCGGCTGCATGGAACGGTGTGACGACAACAGTCGCTGCATTAAATCTTGCAGTCGATCAACCTCTTGAATAATCACCTGAGTGTACTCTTTGAGCTGATCATCCTGTAATTCGTGTTCAAGCAATTGCGCAGAGCCACGAATACCACCCAAGGGGTTTTTTATTTCATGCGCAAGGTTTCGCACCAACTCACGGTTTGCTTGCTGTTGCTGCGCAAGTTGCTCCTCCCGTGCGGCTTTAAGCTGCTGATCTATTGGTCGCACTTCCAGCAAGAGTTTCGCACCCTCGAGCATCACCGGCGTTACTGTGCAATCAACATGCAGTGTCTCGGCCGCTAAGATGATGGGAATATTGTGGCTGGTGTAACTCCATTGATTCACCAAGGCGCTGGTGAGTGCTGCGGATAAGCCGACAGGCTCGCCAAGAAGTTTTTTGATCGACTGCCCTAATAATAATCGCGCGCTGGTTGCAAACAAATTTTCTGCAGCGGGATTGGCATATCGAATCACGTGATGGTCGTCAACTAGCACCACAGCTGACGAAAGTAGATCAAGACCACCAACAGTGAGGGATGCAGGAAAATTCATTGAATATGCGCTCTATCAGTATCCGCTTTAGTGCAAAAAACTAACTAGTAGCGAGCAAAAAGCGCACCAGAAATACCAATTAGCGCAAATTACTGATTTCTTTTTGTAGTGCCTTGATATTGCGTTCGTGCAAGGCCGTTATGTCGCGATTCGCTTGCGCTCCGGAACTATCAGCTGCGGCAAGCTTTTGGGCTTTTGCATACAAGGCTTGCTCTTTACTCAACTCTCCTTCCAAAATGGTGCGCCGATCGCTGTCCCGTGCACGTTGCTCGTGACTCAGGACGCGAGGGAAGTCACTCGGTGTCGGAATGGCAGACGCCCGCCCAACCGCGCGTTGGGAGCCAGAAGCGGGAACCGACGCACGTGAGGACTCTTTACCTTTTGCCAAGACAATACACTTGGATTTACCTCGCGGCTGTGTGTTGGTAAATAATATTCGACCCGAATCATCCGTACATTTATAAAACGTGCTGGCAAAAGCCGGGGCACATAACGGTAAAAGCAAAATGGTGGCAGATCGCAATCGCTTACTGGGCAGACCAAATCTGACCGCATGTTGCAGAAAATTAATCAATGCTGCGCGATAAATTTGGCGAACGGGGTTCATCGGATAGGGAGTCTCCATGTTGTGAAGTGTAGGCGAAGTATGCCAAAAAAAAGGACGGGCAAGCCCGTCCTTTTTGTTACATCCGGCCATTAAACACCTTAGATTGAATAGTACATATCGTATTCAATAGGGTGCGTTGTCATGCGGAAGCGTTGAACTTCTTCCATTTTCAGTGCAATGTAAGCATCCAGCATCTCGTTACTGAACACGCCACCACGGGTCAGGAACTCACGATCCTTATCCAGGTATTCCAACGCTTGCTCGAGACTGGAACAAACGGTTGGGATCTTTGCGTCTTCTTCTGGTGGTAAGTCGTACAAATTTTTGTCTGCTGGATCACCAGGATGAATCTTGTTCTGCACGCCATCCAAACCGGCCATCATCAAGGCGGTAAAGCACAGATAGGGGTTTGCACCGGGATCAGGAAAGCGGGTTTCGATACGGCGCGCCTTGTCAGACTGAACATAAGGAATACGGATCGAAGCAGAACGGTTACGCGCAGAGTAAGCCAGCTTAACCGGTGCTTCATAGCCTGGTACCAAGCGCTTGTAGGAGTTAGTCAGCGGATTGGTAATGGCATTCAAGGCGCGTGCATGCTTGATGATGCCGCCGATGTAATACAGCGCAAACTCTGACAAGCCTGCGTAGCCATTGCCAGCAAACAAGTTCTTGCCATCTTTCCAGATGGACTGATGCACGTGCATACCAGAACCGTTATCGCCAACGATAGGCTTGGGCATAAAGGTTGCCGTCTTGCCGTAGCTGTGCGCAACGTTATGCACAATGTATTTCAGAACCTGGGTTTGATCCGCACGACGAACCAGGGTATTGAACACGGTGCCAATTTCGCATTGACCAGCGGTCGCCACTTCATGGTGATGCACTTCAACCGGCACGCCACAAGCTTCAAGCGCGATACACATTTGCGCACGAATGTCGTTGAGACTATCTACTGGTGGCACAGGAAAGTAACCACCTTTGACTGTCGGACGGTGGCCTGTGTTACCGCCTTCAAATTTGTCTGCAGTTGCCCATGCAGCCTCTTCCGAGAAAATTTTGCAGTAAGAACCAGACATATCCACTTTCCACTCAACGGAGTCAAAAATGAAAAACTCAGGCTCAGGACCAAAATAAGCAGTATCACCAATACCGGATGACTTCAGATAAGCCTCGCCACGCTTGGCAATAGAGCGAGGGTCACGATCGTAACCTTTGCCGTCAGCTGGTTCAACCACGTCACACGTCAGCACCAACGTGGTTTCATCCATGAAGGGATCGATATAAGCAGAATTTGCATCAGGCATCAACTGCATGTCAGAAGCTTGGATGCCTTTCCAGCCAGCAACCGAAGAGCCGTCAAATGCATGACCATCTTCAAATTTATCGAGACTGAAAGCAGACACCGGCACGCCAACGTGCTGCTCTTTGCCACGGGTATCGGTGAAACGAAAATCGACGAAACGAACTTCTTTTTCTTCGACCAGCTTAAGTACGTCCTGGGGGGTCATGAATTACTCTCCTAAAAATGAGACGAAAAATAAAACAGCAAAACTGCAAGGGTGAATCGCTAAAAGCAGAAATTGTGCCAGACAAAATTAATATTGCATGCACTGTGTCACAAGCATTTACACAAGGTCATTTTCGCAATGAAAGAAAATCGCACAAAAATAGTGCGTTTTGATTTGAAATGCACTATTTTTGTGCATTATGCTTGATACACTCTGACTTCAGAAAATAAAACGTCATTGGGCAACACATCAGCCAATCGTTGCCTGAGCACAGTGACAGTTAGTTGATGGGCTTCGAGAAACGCCGTTGGGAAAAACACATCAGCTTCTGCGCGCGGTCCGAGATAATGTAATGTGGTTTGTTCAAAATTTGGTGGCTCACATTGCAGCAAGCTACGCAAATGCCTCAGCAACATTGAGCGCGCAGGCAGCTTTAAAGAAGCATTGCCCAAAACATCATTTTCCGCATCAATATGCACCAGCACATCCAGCACTTCGGGGTGTTTTTCCAACACGCTCTTGCGCGCTGTTTCTGCAATCCAATGGCCTTCAGACACACTGATATGCGGATCCACCTGCACATGCGCATCGACCAAGACTTGATGCGCCATGTGGCGCGTGCGCATTTCATGCAGCCCAAGTACTCCAGGCGTGGCAGTCACGGTTTGGCGAATGGCTGTGACTTCTTCAGCTGACAAGCCAGTATCAATGAGCTCGCTCATCGCGTCCCAGGCAAAACGCAAACCGGCGCGCACAATCATTGCACCCACGACAATCGCCGCCACGCCATCGGCAAAATTAAAGCCTAACAACGCGCCGCCAATACCGGCAGCCACCACGAGCGAGGAGAGCGCATCTGCACGGGCATGCCAGGCATTCGCCACCAGCATGGGCGAGCGCAAACGCTCTGCTGTAATCAGCATGTAGCGGAACAGCCCTTCCTTTGCTATCAGGGTCAATAAAGCTGCCCACAAGGCCGCCACACCCACGGGTGGCAGGCTATCCAAATTGGATAAACGGCCAGCGGCTGAAACCAGTATCCCCACGCCCGTACCGACCAGCAGCAAGCCCAGTACCAAGGAGGCCGCCGTCTCGTAGCGGCCGTGGCCATATGGATGCGCATCGTCAGCGGCTTCAGCCCCTTTACGATTGGCATACAACACAAAGCCATCAGAGATAATGTCTGCAAAGGTATGCATGGCGTCAGCCATCAAACTTTGTGAATGCGCCAAAAAGCCAACAACCATTTGCATAGCCGTTAGCACCAAATTCACCCCGACACTCACCCAAGTGATACGCTGTCCATCCGCCAGACGCTGCTGGTTATCGGGTACGTGACGATGTAAGGGGTCGTGGGTTCCGCGCGTCATGATGGAAAGTTATACTCTTTATATTTCTAGACTCTGCATTCTAACTTCGGACATTAAATTATGGGACGCATCAACGAGATTTTGACCTTAGCGCATACACGAGCAGACGAGCAACAGCTCCCTTATGCCGGCGCTGTGACCCCGCCAGAGGCTTTTGAGCTAACCCAGCTCGCCGCCAACGCAAAAATTATTGATGTGCGTACTCGCGCTGAACGCGACTGGGTTGGCCGCATCCCCAATGCCATTGAAATTGAATGGATGGGCTACCCCGAAATGCAACCCAACCCGCACTTTTTGTCCGCACTACAACACGCTGTCACCGCCGATTCAACCTTGCTGTTTATCTGTCGCTCTGGCGCACGTTCAAATGCTGCGGCCACAGCAGCAGCAGCCGCCGGATTCCCTGCTTGCTACAACATTCTTGAAGGCTTTGAAGGCGATAAGGATGCGGACACCCACCGCAATCAAACCAACGGCTGGCGTTTTGCCAACCTACCGTGGACCCAAACCTGAATTATTCAACCAATTGCCCAGCGAAGTTTTGACAAACCTCTCGCCAGACCGACCATGCAAACTGCCACCATACAATTTGACCACTTCAATGCCCTCGCTGATAAAGCAGCCGCCGAGCGCATTCGCGCAGCCAAAGCGACGCTCGGTAAAAAAACCGTACTGCTTTGCCATCACTATCAACGTGCTGATGTTTTTGAGCACGCCGACCTCACCGGTGACTCGCTCAAGCTCTCTCGCCTGGCCGGAGAAGCTGAAGCAGAAAACATCATCTTCTGTGGTGTGCATTTCATGGCCGAAGTGGCCGACATCCTTTCCCGTCCGGAACAAATTTCCATCCTGCCTGATTTAGCCGCAGGCTGCTCCATGGCAGACATGGCGAATCTGGCCAAAGTTGAGCGCTGCTGGCGTGAGCTCTCGGCCATTATGAATCCGGATGAAAAAATCACCCCGGTGACTTACATCAATTCCGCCGCAGACTTGAAAGCCTTTTGTGGCGAACATGGCGGCATTGTGTGCACCTCCTCCAACGCCCCGAAAATTCTGGAATGGTCTTTCAAGCAGCGCGAAAAAGTGCTGTTTTTCCCTGATCAGCATCTGGGTCGCTGGAGCGGTTACAAAATGAACATTCCGCTCGATGAAATGGTCATCTGGAACCCAGACCTTGAGCAAGGCGGTCTCACCCGCGCGCAAATTGAAAAAGCCAAAATCATTTTGTGGCATGGCTTTTGTTCTGTGCACCAGATGTTCCAGCCCAGCGACATCATTAATTTCCGCAATCAGCATCCCGATGGCATTGTCATTTCGCACCCCGAATGCGGCTTTGAGGTATGCAAGCAATCCGACTATATCGGCAGCACGGAATATATTTTGCAAACGGTGAAAGCTGCCCCCCCCAATACGCGTTGGCTGGTCGGCACAGAGCTCAACCTGGTTGAGCGCCTGGCGCGGGAAGTGGCGCATGAGGGGAAAATTGTGCAGTTCATGGCCAGCACCATTTGCATGTGCTCAACCATGCAACGCATCGACCCGCAGCACCTGGCCTGGACACTGGAAAACCTGGTCGCCGGCAAAGTTGTAAATCAAATCAAGGTACCAGCGCACGAAGCGGTGCTCGCCAAAATTGCCTTGGATCGCATGCTCGCCGTCTCGTGAGCACCATCCTGCTGAATACCGCTACGCATAACCTTTTAACCGCTACCCGATGACATCACCGCAACGCAGCTACCGCTATTACGATTTCGTGATGGCGGCGTTTGTCTGTGTACTGCTGTGTGCAAACCTCATCGGCGCGGCTAAAGCGGCGCAAATCACCTTACCCGTCATCGGCACGATTCCCTTCAGTGGCGGCGCGCTGTTCTTTCCGATCTCTTATATTTTTGGCGACATCCTGACCGAGGTGTATGGCTATGGCCGTGACCGGCGGGCGGTCTGGGCTGGCTTTGCCGCGCTGATTTTTGCCAGCTTTATGGCTTACGTGGTGTTAGCGCTGCCCCCCGTGCCGGATGCGTTTAACCTCGCTTATCAAACGCATCTGGAAGCGGTTTTCGGCAACACCTGGCGCATTGTGGCCGGCTCCATGATCGCCTTCTGGTGCGGCAGTTTCGCGAACAGTTACGTGATGGCGAAAATGAAAATCTGGAGCGCCGGGCGCCGACTTTGGATGCGCACGATCGGCTCGACGCTGGTTGGCGAAGCCGTCGATTCCAGCCTGTTTTACGGCATCGCTTTTTACGGCATCTGGCCTGATGCACAAGTGGCCAAAATTGCACTTGCGCAATATCTGCTCAAAACTGGCTGGGAGGTATTGATGACACCTGTCACCTATCGTGTTGTCGCGTTTTTAAAACATGCCGAACAGGAAGACTGGTATGACCGCCAAACCAACTTCAACCCTTTCCGCCTACAGCCGTAAATCATGACTGAAAAAAAGCCCGCAATTACCGCGGCAAGCTTTTCCATTGCCACCTGGAATATTCATAAAGGATTTTCAAATTTTAATCGCCACCTCATGGTGCACGAACTGCGCGACCGCTTGCGCGCATTAAATGCAGACATCGTTTTTTTGCAAGAGGTTCAGGGACTGCACATCAAGCATGAAGCGCGCCATGAACACTGGCCAACTGAACCACAACATGAGTTTCTGGCCGCTGACGTTTGGCATAACCATGCCTACGGAAAAAATGTCGTGTATGACCACGGCCATCATGGCAATGCCATTTTGTCGCGCTTTGCTATTGCACACGAACACAATCAAGACATCACCCATCTGCGCTTTGAGCGGCGTGGCCTCTTGCATTGCGCCATTGCGCTGCCGCAACTTGCCCAGCCATTGCATTGTGTCTGCGTGCATTTATCGCTCTTCGCCCGCTCGCGCCGTTGGCAACTGAACGAATTGGCCGATTACATTAGCGACGTCACCCCACCGACTGCACCGTTGCTAATCGCCGGTGACTTCAACGATTGGCGTAATCATGCTGGCGATATTCTTGCGCAACGCCTAGGCTTGCATGAGATTTTCACCCATCCAAATTTACACGGCATAACAAAAGTCGCCCGCCCCTCGCGCAGCTATCCTGCTGCACTCCCGCTATTTCGGCTCGACCGAATTTATCAGCGCGGCCTGAATGTCATTAACGCCCAGCGTCACAGCGGCCCGCCCTGGTCTGAGATTTCCGACCATGCAGCCCTTTCAGCTACGCTAACAACAAATGCCTGACCCAGTCATATCCGCCACCACGACCACGCCGTCTCATGAGCGCCGACTTTTTACCCGGTAACGCACTGCAACTGCTCTTTACCGGCGCAGATTATTTTCCTGCGCTCATCGCTGCAATTGATAACGCTCAGCATGAAGTCCATCTGGAAAGTTACATTTTTGATGACGACATCATCGGCCAACGTGTTGCCTCAGCGCTTGCCCACGCAGCACGTCGCGGCGTCGCAATACACCTGCTAGTCGATGGTTTTGGCGCACGAAAACTAACCAGCTCACTAGGCCCCGCCATGGTCCAGGATGGCGTACAGCTTTTGGTTTATCGTCCACGCCCGCAGCAATGGCGATTTCATTGGCATCGTCTGCGTCGCCTGCACCGCAAATTGGCCGTAATCGACGGACGCATTGCCTTTGTCGGCGGCATTAACATCACCACAGACTTTGACGCAGACTTTACCGTACCGCGCCTTGATTATGCCGTGCGCATTGAAGGCCCGCTAGTCGCAAAAGTTCACGCCACGATGCGCCACCTTTGGCACATCGTGCGCTGGTCGCAGTTTGGCCACCGACCGAATGCACCGCAGTTTGATCCACCGCCACCTGCACCAACCGGCCAAGCGCATGCCGCGCTGGTCATACGCGACAACCTTCGCCACCGCCAGGACATCGAAAATACTTATGTTGAAGCCATCAACAACGCACAAAAAACCATCATGCTGGCCAATGCCTACTTTGTGCCCGGCCGCCGCTTTCGCGATGCGTTAATAAAAGCCGCTCAGCGTGGCGTCAAAGTTACCCTGATCTTGCAAGGCAAGGCTGAATATGTTTTGCAGCACCACGCCATGTTAGCGCTCTACGATAGCTTGCTCGCCGCCGGAGTGAAGATTTTCGAATACCAACCTGCTTACCTGCACGCCAAAGTCGCCGTAATTGATCGCGCATGGGCCACCGTTGGCTCATCCAACATTGACCCTTTCAGCTTGCTTCTTTCGCGCGAAGCAAATCTTATTGCGCGTGACGCACTATTTGCCCAAGCCTTGACCCAGCACCTGGAATCAGTAATAGAAAAAGACACGATAGAAACCACACTAAGCCAACAAACTCAATCCTGGTTAAAACGCCAAATCAACACTGCCGCCTACGCCCTGATTCGCCTGCTCGTCAGCGTGACCGGCTATGGTAGACAAAGAGGTAGCCCTTACGACTAAGAAAACCTTTCCTCAGATTGAGAGTCTCGCTTTATATTGTCGTTTTTGATTTGCATACGACGGTTTTTACTCGTTTCCTTACTATCACGAAATGTCCCTTCAATTCGGCATCCAATCAACCATATGAGTCAAACTTTCTTATCTGGCTTTCGAGCAACACCGCAAGGCTTGATCGCCCTCTGCATTACCGTGATTGCGCTAACACTCATCCTCAACTTAAGCGGCTGTAGCAGCACCTCGCAACGTAAAGTCGGCGCTGGCGATACGGCGTGGCGGACGCGCAATGCACCACGATCTGCCGCCGCACAAGAAAAAGGCAACGAAGTGGCGCTGTTTTCTCTCGGTCTGATGAACATCGGCTACCGCTTTGGCGGGAAAAATCCCGAAGCGGGGCTGGATTGCAGCGGCATGGTCAGCTATGTATTTTCACAATCCGTCAATCTCAAACTACAAGGCTCGGCTGCCGACATTGCGCGACGAGGACGACCGATTGGCACAGAACAAATTTACCCAGGCGACCTAGTGTTTTTCAACACACTGAATCGCCCTAAATCTCACGTTGGCATTTACATTGGTGAAGGCCGCTTCATCCACGCGCCCAGCAGTCAAGGAAAAGTCAGAATCGATAGCTTAACCAGCGGCTGGTTTGCCACTCGATTTGAAGAGGCGCGCAGTTATTTTGAATAAACCTCTGTTTATTCGCCATGAAACAGCGTCACCGCAACCGAACATAAACCTTTTTCCCCAGCCGTCGTTATCCGACTTCTTTCTGACTCAACAACAGTTGACCTTCATCAATACCATGCCATAAAGCATTTGATATCCTTTTCATCAGCTCCAAAATAAAACCCGGAGTGACGACACACCAAAAAGGAAAACCATGTCCCACTATCATGCCATTGTATGGATTGACCACACCCAAGCCCACGTCATGCACATCAGCCCTGACGATGTCGAAGCCGCCATTGTTCGCCCGGCTAATCCGCATCAGCATTTACACAACAAACGCGGCGTTGTGGGTGCAGGCCGCGCCCCGGAAGACCAGCATTTTTATCACGCGGTTGTGGAAGCCTTGAAAGGCGCGCAGGAGATCCTGATTGTTGGCCCGGCGAGCGCCAAGCTCAACCTGGTCAAGCACATCCACTCGCACGATGCGCAGTTGAGCGATAAAGTTGTGGGCGTTGAAAGCGTTGATCACCCCACCGATGGCCAACTGGTGGCTTATGCGCGCAAATACTTTGAAGCTGCTGACCGTATGCGTCGCTGATTTAACTGTAAATTCAACTGTAAAAATAACAACAATAAAAAACGGGCAAATGCTTCACGCATTTGCCCGTTTTTTATTGTTGCATTTATCGCGTATCACGCGTGCATCAAGCATGCATCAGCGCTCATAGCAAAATCAACGCTCAACAAACGCGCGTTCGATCACATAATCACCGGCCACACCGGTCTGCGGTGAAATCTGGAAGCCGCGCGCATTGAGCATGGCCGAGCAATCGGCCAGCATGGCGGGGCTGCCACAAATCATGCCGCGATCGGTTGCCGGGTCAAACGGTGGCAGGCCGATGTCGGTAAATAGCTGGCCGGATTCGACCAGCGAGGTAATCCGCCCTTGATGGCGGAAGGGTTCGCGGGTCACAGTGGGGTAGTAAATCAGTTTTTCCTTCACCATTTCACCGAGGAATTCGTCTTGCGGCAATTCTTCGGTAAAGAACTTGGCATAAGCCAGCTCATTGGCAAAGCGCACACCGTGAATCAAAACCACTTTTTCAAACGCTTCGTAGGTTTCCGGGTCCTGCACAATGCTCAAAAACGGCGCCAGGCCCGTGCCAGTAGAAAAAAGATACAGATTTTTACCTGGTTTCAAATCCCGAATCACCAAGGTTCCTGTGGGTTTGCTGCCAATCAGCACGTCAGATCCCACCTCAATTTTCTGCAGGCGCGAAGTCAATGGTCCATTGGCCACCTTAATGCTGAAAAACTCCAGATAATCCACATGATTCGGGCTGGCGATGCTGTAGGCACGCAGCAACGGGCGGCCCTCCACCTCCAGGCCGATCATGATGAAATGCCCGTTTTCAAAGCGCAGGCCGCGCTCGCGCGTGGTGCGGAAGCTAAACAGGGTGTCGTTCCAGTGATGCACACTGATAACCTTTTCGGTTGCTGCGGATGCCATGCGGATGTCCCTCTGATTGCGTGAATTTGTATGAATGCTAGTTATTTTACAAACTCTGGCGCGGTAAGCTTAGATTCTTCCGTTCTATCTTTATGCTGTCAGGCTCATGCGCTGAACTTCCGCTGCTTTCAGCAACCAGATGCGGCCATGTTTAACGACTCGCACGCACGCCCAGCATCGCCGAAAAAGTGACCATCGCCAGCCCCGCCAAAGCCAGTAGCGACAATGGCTCACCCAATAAAGGCACAGCAGCTAATGAAGCAATGACAGGCACTAGCGCCAAAGTGAGCGCTACCACCTGAGGGCCTAACTGGCGCACTGCTTGGGCAAACAGGATAAGTGCCACAAAAACCACCAGCACGCCCTGGAACAGGGCTTGAAACACAATCTCACCCTGCGCTGCAGTGGCTAAATTGCTCGGCAAAAATAACCACCACACGGGTAAATACAGCACAGCGGCGCAGAGCACCGTAGCCACAGCTGCGGTAAGCGGCGGCATGGAATGGCGGCGTAACAGCAAGGTGAATGCCGCCCAGCAGAATGAAGCGCAAATAAATAATCCGTCACCCAGCAACTGAGCACTGGTGAGATGTCCACCCATGGCCAACACACTATCCGTCAAAATCAGTGTGATACCCGCTAGCATCCCAAGCAGTGCCATCGCCTGGGGTCGGCTTGGCGATTTTTTCAACAATAGCCAAGTCAGAACTGCTGTGGACAAAGGCAGGCTGCCTGGACCCAAAATCGCCCCGTGCGCGGCTGGCGCCAGACGAAAGCCGGAATAAATGAAGCACGCATAGCCTATGCCGCCCAGCAGCGCAAACGGCAGCATGATTTTCAACGGCGGCAGCGTGACACGCGGCAGAAAAAACAAGGCCAGCAAGCCGCCCATGGCCAGACGCAAGGCCGTGACATCCCAGGCCGTGAGTGTGCCTTTGCCCGCCGCACGGGAAGCCAGAATAAAGCCGGACCAGATGCATAGTGTGCCAATCAGCGCAAGCCAACCCTTGCGGCGGGAGGCGTTATTCAACCCTGCATTGGTTGTCATGCTGGGCAATATCTCGGATGCAGCATTGGAATCGGACATGATTTGGACAGGTGTTGCCAAAGGTAAATCTAAAGGTAAAGGCGGTCAGCTAAAATCAGGCGCTTGAACCTACGGAACACAGAAAAACCATGAGCAAAAATGTCCGCATCGGCACTCCCCTTTCCGCCAGCGCCACGCGCGTGATGTTGCTGGGTTGCGGGGAATTAGGCAAGGAGGTCATTATCGCACTGCAGCGCCTGGGCTGCGAGGTGATCGGCGTGGATCGCTATGCCGATGCGCCGGGCATGCAAGTGGCGCACCGCAGCCATGTCATCAGCATGACTGATGGCGAGGCTTTGCGTGCAGTAATCGCAAAAGAAAAACCCCACCTGGTGGTGCCGGAGATTGAAGCCATTGCCACGGCCACGCTGGCGGACATTGAACGCAATGGGTTGGGTGACATGGACGATGGCGATGGTTATTGCCCGGAAATCATCCCCACCGCGCGCGCCACGCAACTTACCATGAACCGCGAAGGCATACGTCGGCTGGCGGCGGAAGAACTCGGCTTGCCCACTTCGCCTTACTGCTTTGCCGATACGTTGGCCCAGCTGCAAGCGGCAATTGAGGGTAACCATGGGGATGGCATCGGTTATCCGTGCATCATCAAGCCGGTGATGTCCTCGTCCGGCAAGGGCCAGTCGCTGATCAAATCCGCTGCCGATGTAGCCCATGCCTGGGATTACGCGCAGGCGGGCGGACGCACGGGTGCCGGGCGGGTGATCATCGAAGGCTTTATTGATTTTGATTACGAGATCACGCAATTAACCGTGCGCGCCGTGGGCGAATCGGATGAAGTGGAAACCTTCTTTTGCGAGCCAATCGGTCATGTGCAGGTGAATGGCGACTATGTCGAATCCTGGCAGCCCATCGCGATGTCGCCTGTGGCCTTGCAAAAGTCGCGCGAGGTGGCGCGAGCGATCACCACGAATTTAGGCGGGCGCGGCCTGTTCGGCGTGGAACTGTTCATCAAGGGCGATGATGTGTGGTTTTCCGAAGTCAGCCCGCGCCCGCACGACACGGGCCTGGTCACACTGGCCACGCAACGCTTGTCCGAATTCGAGTTGCATGCGCGTGCCATTCTCGGTTTGCCGGTGGATACCGGCTTGCGCCGCGCCGGCGCGTCCGCCGTGATTTATGGCGGCATTGAGGCCAAGGGCATTGCCTTTGAAGGCATAGCCGATGCTTTGCGCGTGCCCGAATCCGACTTGCGTCTGTTTGGCAAGCCGGAAAGCTTTGTCAAGCGCCGCATGGGCGTGGCGGTGGCGACAGCTGACACAACCGATGATGCACGCAAGCGGGCGAAGCTGGCGGCGAGCCAGGTCAAACCGGTTGAAGGTGAATAACGCGCCATCAACACGTGATTAACGCCATACCGCTTTGCATCAACGCATAGGGTTCGACGCGATCCCACAATGAAAAACACCTTCGCTGACCGCCTCATCCGCTGGCAGGCAACGCACGGGCGGCACGACCTGCCCTGGCAGAACACGCGCGACCCGTATCGTGTGTGGCTGTCGGAAATCATGTTGCAGCAAACGCAGGTCGCCACGGTGATTCCCTATTACCAGCGTTTTCTGTCCCGCTTTCCGAGCCTCGACAGGCTGGCTGCGGCGCCTCTCGCCAGCGTCCTCG
>ENA-UPTA01002368-UPTA01002368.1-activated-sludge-metagenome-genome-assembly--contig:-NODE-2368-length-19567-cov-5.034184_pt1 | contig 19567 bp, 13 predicted proteins | sample MGYA00238184_ERZ773361 | MGnify/ENA primary metagenome ERZ773361 (study PRJEB29100, sample SAMN05720205) | activated sludge metagenome | isolation source: anaerobic digester from wastewater...
ATGGTCGCTGCTCCTTTACTCATGGTTTTCGTTCTCTCCTTATTGCCTGATTTATTCATAACTTTCTCTTTGATTGACTTGTCTTCAAAACTCCATAAACCGCCTTCAACCATTTCTTGTCTCCCTTTCCAACTTTTCAGTCCTGGTTCCGCTCTCTTACCGGAGCGTATACAGACTGGGGTTGCTGTAGCAATCTCGATACCATACCTGTCTTATCTATGTCTAAAAGTAACAAAACCAAAGGGTTAGGCACTACCCTACCCTTCGATTTTGCTCCAATCGCCTAATCTCGTCCGTTCCGTTCTTCCCAGCCCTTCTCTCGAATAATCCGGGTATAAGTCCTTCAAATTCAAGATGTTACAACATACGGCACTTCTATACCACCCGTGCGCTCTTCTGTTTCACCTTTTCTTTTACTTCCTGAGCGCATGTCTGGCAATTCTAAGCTGTTAGGCACAACTCTAACACAACTCAAGAGACCTTGTCAACAGAAAACTTTGCGTTTTGTTTAAGATATATCATTTTTCTTAATAATCAGTCGAACATTTTCTCCCCTCTTCCGGCAATAATTTCATATCCTTCCATTCTTTTATAGAACAACCTTCTCCTTAATCCAGGAGACCGTATCGCTTTCCTTTTTCCCGAATCGTCTTTCGAGACGCTCCGGATAACCTCGACGCCTGGGAGATGTTCCCCTCCACTTTCTCCAACAAATCCGAAAGATATCTCTTTTCCACATCTTCCACAACTGTATAAAAAGGCAAATCCGCCAAATTCCTACTCTTTTCCAACATGAAACCTTGTCCGGTATCCGCTTTCGGACCCAGAAAAACCAGATCCCGGCGACGAATCACCGGGCCTTCCGCCAAAACCGCCGCACGCTCGATTAACAAACGAAGCTCGCGAACATTCCCCGGCCAGGCGTAAGATGTCAAGACGTCCATAGCCTCCGGCGCAATTTCCTTTGCAACCGGTCGGTCTGCACACTCGGCAAACTGACGAAGAAAATAGCCAGCTAATAGGGGGATATCCTCTTGGCGTTCCCGCAATGAAGGCAATTCCACAACAAATCCACATAAACGATAATAAAGATCCTCACGAAACACACCCGCCTCCACTTGCGAGAGTAAGGGCATATTCGCAGCAGCGATCACACAGAAATCAACATTCTTATAGGCGTTATTACCGACTTTTCTCACCCGTTTCTCTTCGATCACTCGAAGCAACATTGTCTGCAAGTGAAATGAGGCATTCCCGATTTCGTCCAACAATAAACAACCATGATCGGCAGCCTCGATCAGTCCCATACGATCCGAAAGAGATCCCGTAAAAGATCCTTGCTTATGCCCAAAGAGCTCGCTTTCCAATAAGGACTCCGGCAATGCACCACAATCCAACGGAATAAAAGGCTCGTTGCGTCGACGACTGCATGCATGAAGTGCCCGCGCAAGAAGCTCTTTCCCGGTCCCTGTCTCTCCTTGAATCAGGATCGGGCTTTCCAGCTGCGCAAGTTTTGGAATCAATCGAAATACGCGTTGCATGGCCTGGGACTGCCCGACCATCCCATGAAAGATATCGTCCGATTCGTTGCATTTCTTAAGAGAAAGTAACTCTTTGATTCGGGTTATATTGGATAAAATATCCTGGGGTTCGACTGGTTTAATCATATAATTGAAAGCACCTAATCTCGTTGCCTCTATAGCGCTTTCAATTGTCCCATACCCTGTAATAATCACTACTTCCAAGTCCGGATAATGTTCTTTTCCCTGCCTCAGAAGATCCACCCCATTTACATGGGGCATCGAAAGATCCGTCAAAAGAATCTCATACTCTTTGTTCTGCAAAATATTCAGGGCCTCATCCCCACCATAGGCAACATCAACTTGATGACCCTCTCCAACAAGAAGGTCTTTCAAAGTTGTAACCATATCCGGCTCATCGTCAACGACAAGAATTCGCGTATGGCGATTGACCATTCTTTTACCCTGAAAGAAACTTGGTTTCTTCTGTTGTTGTTCCGAAGGGTTCAAAGTCAAATATTCAACCGAATCCACAGAACAACGCCGTTAATATATCGTTTAATATATTGAACTTAAAGGTCTTACGCACATAAATCTAAAAAAATTCTCGGATCACTCAACTTATGAAAAATTTCTTACTTTTATCGTACGTCAAATCTAATATCACAGTACGGTGTTTTTAATTGACCGGAACGGTAAATTCACAAACACGGAACGGGTTTTAATCATACAGAACGGGTTTTCCCTGCTCAGAAAAAACAATTCAGCCAGAGGAGAAGTTCCAAAGAGTATTATTACTATATAAGTATATATATATCAGGAACTTATATAGCATAATAACAAAGATGTCAATTCTGGGAATCTTCAGGAAGTTTTGGGAACATATCCCATTGACGGCAAGCATGGAGTCTTTTTTGAATTGTCTGATCTCCAAGAAAGACATCGAGATATTTATCGACAGCGCCGGAAAGAGTGGAGACGGAGGGCCATCGTTCCTTCGTATAGCTTACAAAGACCTCTAAGTCCTGTAAATAGGGCATTTTACGGCTGAGTCGTTCGGCTGCAAGAAGGTCTCTGGGATGGGGAGATTCGACAGGAGATTCAACGCCTAAGTACTTGTAAAACAGGGAGATAATAGAATAAATTTCATGGTTATCCTTAGAGTCGGATTCGTAAAGCAGGGGTTGCCAGGTTTGTCGGCGTCGATAACGCAGATTGTACCGATCCGGATGCAGAATACGCTCTCCCGGAAGGCAATGGATGTATCCTTCTCCCTTGTCTGTTGGGTGTGAAAGGAATTCCGTAGAGCCTTTTCGGAGGAAATCTCTCTCTTCAAGGCGGAGAAAAACATCCTTCAAACGCACGATTCCGCTGGAGAAATAGCGGTGTTTTGTCAGACGAAGTTCCCGGCAGAGGGTGCTGTATTTGATCTGAAAACACCCTGGAGATTGGCCAAAAGCGTGAAAACAGAACGCCAAATAGGGATAGAGCGCGCGATCAGTGGGATTTGGGAGGCTATAGTAGAAGTCCAGATCCAGAGGAGCCAGATATCCAACTCGAATGTTATCAAGGAGTAAGGAGCCAAAAAGAATATAATTCCTATAAGCGGTTTCTCCATTTGGAAGCGGATCACCGCGCCAGATAATTCGGTCGATCAAGTGGAATCCCTCCCCCATTTCCCCCATCCATCGCCCTGATTCCTTATGGAAAAAGGATAAAGTTGCCTCAATCGTGATCGAAAGCAGTCTGCGAAGGCAAGCCTGAACGTCGCGAAAGTTCTTTCCGCTGTCATTTCGTCCAAGGACGCGAATGATTTCGTAGCAGGATACCCCAAGCCACTCCTTTTCGTTGATTCGCTCGAACCCTTTGTTATTCAACAGTTTATAGAGTGCAAACAGGACATCCTGGTCCAGGACGGTTGGTGTGCCATATTCCGGGTTTGCAGAGACTTTCCAGACGATTTTCTCCATCCGTCCGTTATGGTTTTCTTCTTTTTCGTAAATGTAGATCAGGTCTTTCTTTCGGGCGCGCTTATCCGGCACGAAGATAGGACGGCGGTTAAGATTCGGATCCACTCCGACGATCCCCCGGAGGATTTGTGGAAACAGTTCGGACGTATGTTTCTTGATCTGTCTCTTTTTTGTCATGATATTTCCTCAAAAGTACCTCTGAAAGCGTCACTTATATTGGAGTTTCTAATTTTGGGAGAAGGGGTGATTTCGGTTTGTTCCGTAGATTTTGGGAGGAGAATATAGAAGGTGCTTCCCACTCCCACCTGACTTTCCACTGCAATATCTCCGTGCATTTCCCGCGCCAGGGTTTGAGCGATGGTCAGGCCGAGACCGGTTCCGGGGCCGTCTCGTTTGGTGGTGAAGAATTGCTTGAAGATTCGTTCCAGGTTCGCGGCTGGGATTCCGCAGCCGGTATCGCTGATTGCGATTCGGACTCCCCCCTTCCACGGTTCAGTTCGGACGGTGAGTTGGCCACCTGCCTCCATGCTTTGGATTGCGTTCAAGATGATGTTGAGCAGACATTCCTGAAGCATGTTTCGATCAATGCGAGAGGGTTCAACCCGTTGGTAACGGCGAACCAGTTGGATTCCCCTCCATTCGATCTCTTTGGAGAAAAGGGTCAGTAGACCATCGATAACCGTAGTGATATCAACCTCTTCCTTTGTTCCGGTGGGAATCCGGGAGAGGTTGAGCAGGTTATCGATGAACTCCCGTGCGCGCGTGATGCTTCGGGTGATGATTTCCATGTTGCTTTGAATTGTGGGGTCCGGATTTTTTAGAGCGCGGTCGATGTTGAATGTGGCGGTACGGATCATTCCCAGGAGGTTGCGCATTTCGTGTGCGACGCTGGAGGAGAGTTGTCCGATGGAGGCCATTTTTTCCATTTGGAAAAGATTGATATCGGGATCGATTCGAGAGGATCGGTCGGTTTCTTCAGGGATACGGACAGGTTGGTCCTGGATCCTGACAGGTTCCGATTGATGTACACTTGTTTCCATGTTTACCGTACCTCTCTGGATGTGTACATGTTTACATGTAACCCGGCAGAAGGTAATAAAGTAAACATGTGTGCAAGTTTACAGGAACGAGAAGAAGGTCTTCCGTACTGTGTGTGTAAAAAAATCCCCGCAGGTTCTTGTCTGAGATCGGCTACGGGGACTTTCGGGCACGTGATGAATATCCAGTTCATCTGAGTTCGGTCAGAATTTCCTTTCTCGTTGGTAGTAGGCATCAATGATATCCCGGATGACCTCGGAGATTTTCCGTCGGCTGTGGAAAGCCTCCACGCGGATCTGTTCGATTTGATCGGGCCGCAGATGATAGGTCTGTCGGCGGAAGAGGTCCGGTTGTTGCGATGGCTGCGGATGACGGGCTTGTATCGGGCCAGGCAGAACATGCTGCGCGGGAATCTCTCGCGCGTCCGGTGCAGGATACATTGGACGATAGTCCGGAGAGGGGGCCGGAGGTTGCTGGATGGGAATGGGAGATTCCGGATGTTGATTGTAAACATGTGGACTTGTGGTTTTGTATGCTTGTGGATTCTGTGGGGTGTGTACTTGTGTACTTGTTGATAAGTCCACTTGGTTCCTTGGAGATTCGTACCCTTGTTTACTTGTATACTCAGGGGTTTGTCGACTTGTAAACTCGTAATCTTGTTTACTTTGCTCGACAGGAGCGGGTTCTGGTTTTTGTTGAGGAGCGCTGTAAAGTGCCCGCAGTTTCTCTTCATCCGGCTGAGGAATGTTCTTGAGCGCTTTTCGAACCATTGTTTTCTACTCTGTGAGCCATGAAGGACTTACGTTCCTGTCGGGCCGTTTCCGTTACGCCGGATAATTGTGTAGAGAGAGCGAAAAAAGCCCTCTATCATTAGAGAGAGTAGCGCAGAAACGGCCATTTTCTCTTCGCCCGGAGGAGATTTTTCGCTAGGCGGCGTCGTTCATGTCGTCCTCCTTGGTGGACTCGTCCGCTTCGATTCCTGCGGCCTCGCGGACATAATCACGGTTTCCGAGCAGGGCCTCGGTCACCAGGGCATAGTCTTCCGCGCCCCGGCTGGTGTTGGCGTATTCATAGATCGTGGTTCGTGCGCTGGAGGCCTGCTGGATCTTGGTGTCGATCCGGACGGCGGGGAGGACCTTTTCGCCGTACGTATCATGCAGGGCTTTAAGGACCTCTTTGCTCATGTTTGTTCGTCCGTTGAAGAAAGTCGGAATGATGCCGGCGATCTGGACGGTTTTTTCAAAGTATTTCTGGATCATGTGCAAGTTGTCGATGATCTGTGTGGCTCCAAGCATGGCCAGGTAATCCATGGAAATCGGGATCACCAGGTCCTGGGCATAGAGCAGGGCATTCTGGTTCAAGATGGAGAGGGAAGGGGAGCAATCGGTCAGGATGAAATCGTATCCATCGACATTGCGCATTCGGAGTTTGAGGACCTCTTCCCGCCTGGGCATGGAGACGAGTTGCATTTCACAGGCAGCCAGGGTGTTGTCGGAGATGATGCAATCAATCAGGCCGCGCCCCTCGCTTTTCCGTGCATTGATAATGCAATCCTCGAGCAGCATGTCACTGATGATAAGGTCATACATGGTGTATTCGGGTTTGCGGAGACCGAAGGATTCCTTGATATTTCCTTGCGGATCGCAGTCCAGGATGAGGACACGCTGGTTCTTGTTGAAAGCGAGGTATGCGGCGATGGAGATGACGGAAGTGGTTTTTCCGGTTCCGCCCTTGAGGTTTTGAAATGCGATAATCCTCATGATTCTTGTTCACCCGGGAAGATCAGTCGGTTTTTGTGATCGAGCATGATTCGCACCATCTCGTCGCTGATGAGTCGATGTCCTCGGTGGTTTCGCGGTGGGGCAGGGAAGTGGCCCCGCCGGATCCAGTTATAGAAAGTTGTTCGGGAAATACCCACAATTCTGCAGACTTCGTTTGTGGTATAGTACTGCGTTGCCATGGAGCGACGGTCCTCGTATGCAATTGCCGATATGGAGACCGGCGTAACGGCCTGCAAAGGCAAGCCGTTTAATTTCAACCGGTTAAGCGGGATTATAGAACACCTGAATAGGGCTTGGCAAGGGGTTTACACGAGTTTACAAAGAAAAGTGATTTTCGGATAAAGTGTATGCGGGTTTACAGATGTTCACGGTCATTTACAGACAAGAAGGTCTTTTTTTTCGAGACAGGTGGACAGGGTTTCGAGAGATTTTCGATCATCCCAGGGCATGTTCCACATAACTATCTTAAATTATGAGAGATAGATAGGTTCCTTGGGGGTGAGTTTTTCCGGCACGACAGATATAATATCAAAGGTAATTTTAGTTGCGTGTAATGTTACTTACAAAGTACGGGAGGGGGAGAGGAAATTAAGAATTACGAATGGAAGAAAAGAGAGGTGAAGGGAAGGGAGGGAATGGATAGAGTGGAAGGAGGGGACAGAGTGGACGGGGTGGGGAATGGGACGGATAGGACGAATGGGACCAATAGAACAGAGAGTGGTAAGAATCGACAAGTGGGAAGAATGAATACCGAGCGATTGGTCTGGTGTTTCCCGGCGGTGTGTGTCGGGTGTGCGTTTGCAGCGCTTATTTGTGCGTTGTTGTTTTCGATTTTTGCGGGAGGTCGTGAGTGGAATGCCGTTGCGGATGTGGGGCAGGGGGAGGTCCTGGTCCCGGAAGAGCATCTTTTGATGTATCTCTTGCCGGAGGATGCGCGCAGCGAATCCAATCAGGCAGAAGAGGTTTATTGGCTGAATCATGTGTGGGTGTCTGCGCGATATCCGACATCCGTGGGACCCACATACGGGCTGCTTATGGCAGACGTCGCTGGTCACTTATGGCGAATGCGCCTGCAAAGATTGGTTTTCCTGAATTTCAGGTTGGAGAAGAATCTTACGTGCGATTCGGCTGGTATCTTTCGCCGAAGGCCTACGAGAACGGTTCCGATGGAGCTGCGTTTCGGATCTGGTGTGCGACGGAACCGGCGGAAAGCGGTGTGTGTGTGTTTCAGGCCACCGCGGAGGTCTATTCGAATGTGCCACCTGAGGAAATTCGTCGGGAGAAGGTTTCTCTTCCCGTTCAAGCGGGGGAGAAAGTGCGGCTGATCTTTGAAACGGCTCCGGGGGAAACGGATCGAGCCGATTTCTGTTACTGGGAGATGCCATCCATCGGCTGGAAAACAAAGGTCACACAGAAGCCGAATATCGGCCCGAATGCGATCCTATTCACTCTGGACACACTACGGGCGGATCGGCTGTCCTGCTATGGATATCCCCGCGAGACAAGCCCGGTGATCGATCACCTTGCAAAGAACGGCCTGTTATTCACGGATGCCTACTCGCAATCCACAACGACGGTTCCATCTCATCTATCCATTATGACGTCGAAATACCTTAAGGAGTTCAATATCTATAATCAGACCTCCAATCCGCTGCCGGGATCTTTCCTGACGGTTGCGGAGTGTTTTCGCGGGGCAGGGTATTCAACCGGGGCGTTTCTTTCGGTCAATTTTATGAAGGATGCCTGGACGGGGCTGGGCCAGGGATTTCGAACGTTCCGGGAGGGGGCGAAAGCGGCGATTGACGGGGAATATGCGGTCAGTGCGGCGACGCGGTGGCTTGCGGAAAATCACGGTCGTCGGTTCTTTCTGTGGATTCATTTGTATGATTGCCATGTGCCGTATGATCCACCGCACCCGTACCAGGATCGATTTGTCGATCTTGCAGGCGCGTATCCGCCGGTTCTGGAGCGGTCGGTGTTTCCCCATCGCGACGATCAGGATTTTGCACGTCTCAATCAGGACTACTATTCTGACCGTTATGATGGCGCAGTCTCCTACGCGGACGCCCAGGTCGGCAAGATCGTCACGCTTCTGGGGGATTTGGGGGTTGCGCAGAACACATTGATTGTGATCGCGGCAGATCACGGGGAATGCCTGGGGGAGCATGGAATCCATTGCGATCATGTTTCCGTGTATGAGCAAAACGCGCATGTTCCGATCATTTTCTACTGGCCCGGACACGTTCCGGAGGGGAAGAGAATCACGCAGTTATGTGAGAATATCGACATTGCGCCGACCATGCTGGATCTGGCCGGAATGGATATCCCGGCGAGTTGGAGCGGGCGTTCTCTGGTTCCGCTGTTGAACGGTCGCGAGATCGGACGTGAGCAAGTGGTGACCGAACATGCGGATCACATGGCGATTGCGTACCGGACGAAGGAATGGACCTATCTCTATCAGCCATCGGCGAACAAGGAAAATCAGAAGATCCTTGCGGAAGGGTGGAATGTGGGCACGGTGGGCAGCTGGCTGGCCCGCGCTCGTGAGGAAGAATTGTATAACCGTCTTGAAGATCGTCCGGAGAGTGACGAATTGAGCGGACTGCATTCTGAAGTGATCGGCGAAATGAAGGGGCTATCCTGGGATTGGATTGAGGTCTGTAACCGTCCCTGGCAGTCGGGATTGATTGTGCAGGAGGAAAGGGTGGATCCTGAACGGGCAAGCCAATTGGACGGGTTGGGGTATACGAAGCATTTTTGAAGACCCTCACCCCAACCCTCTCCCGGAGGGAGAGGGGGAAGAGGGAGCTTGGTCGGAGTGAATCGCGAAAGCACGAAGAAGACACGAAGACACGAAAAAGAAAAGGATGAAAGGGATAGAGACGTAGGGGCAGGCCCTTGTGCCTGACTGGTTGTCATAGGGAACAAGGAACGGGATGAGAATGAATCGGAAGTGTGCTATCAGGGAAATGGCGCTGCGCACAATGCAGGTTGTGGCATTTGTGATTGCCATTGTGCCGCTGTTATGGTGGACCGGCGATTATCTCTCTGCGACACGGACTTTTTTGTCGTTCAAGGACGTGGCGTGTAGGAAAGCGGTTCCGGAGGGGGCGTACAAGTCGATCAAAGTTGTCGGGGGAGTCGGACGTCTGGCAATCCTGGCGCATCCACCGTCGCGGCTGGAGTGGCTTGTGAAAACGCGCAAAGGGGTCCATGAATTTCAGGCGGAGGTCGCCCTGGAGGAAGGGGCCTGGGGTCATGTGAACTCGGACGGAGTGACCTTTCGCGGGTTGATTCTGCAAGGGGGGATCGAGCGGGAATTTCTGCGCATTCATATCAATCCTCACAACAATCCGGATCACCAGCGATGGGTCCCGGTCAGTGCGCCTCTGGAAATCAACGACCGTCAGTTCATTCTTGCTCTCGAAACCGATATCGGGCCGAACGAGAACGCGGATTTCGATTGGGCTTTATGGGCGGAACCGAAGATCTTTGAAGGGACGGCTCCGCTGCGGGTCTGGTGGGTGGTGATTGGGGTTGTGGGGTTTGTTGTATGTGGGTGGATGAGGAGGAGAAGATCCTCACCCCCTGACCCCCTCTCCAAGGATGGAGAGGGGGAAGGAACCCCCACCCCGGCCCTCCCCGTGAACGACTCCGGAACCCCCACCCCGGCCCTCCCCGTGAACGGGGAGGGAGAAGAAGTCCCCCCGTTCACGGGGGGATTAAGGGGGGGATATCAAAGCCTTTCTATGCTGGAGAAGATTTCCCTTTTGGCGTTTGCCGGGATTCTTGTGCTGACCGGAATGGAACAATTCTTCCGGGGATTCCCGCTTCAGTTTCCCTATGCTGCACACAGGTATCTGCCGGAGAACGGGCTGTTTCAATTTTCTCGAGTCAATCCGCGCTGGTTTTTTCTTCAAGATTTCGGGTACAAACGCTGGCCGAAAGGAGACTGGTCCTGGCGGCGGGAGCAGGATCTGCTGGAAATGGGTCTTGTTTCCGAGGCATACAGCGAGAGCAATCCGCCGGTGATTCGATTCCAGACCGATGAGCACGGATTCCGTAACCCGACAGGGATGACCAATGCGCCGATTATTGCTGTGGGGGATTCATTTACGGAAGCGCCGGATCTTCCGCAAGAGGAAACCTGGCCGTCGATATTGTCGCAGGAATTGGGGCAGGGCGTTCTCAACCTGGGCGTAACCGAATATGCGCCACAACAGAGTTTGATGGCGCTGAAAACAGAGAGCTCGAGGCAATCGGTGAAGTGGGTGCTGTTTCCACTTGTCGAGAGTACCGCCGTTCTCAACGCGGATCGGTTCATGCTCTTTCAAGAGAGCGCAATGCTCTGGCTGGAGTTTGTTGCGAGGTCAAAGCGCCTGGAGGAGCACAGCCTGGTGTTTCGACGGTTGTCTTACTCATACACCGGGGCGTTTCTGAAATACCTGGGCGGGGAACTTGGGGCGCGGGTGTTTCATGCACTCACTTCGGTTGAACCACCGGAGACGTTTCTGTTCAATCCGATTCGCGGAGAGATCGCCGGAACGCCTGTCCAGATGGCTTTTTCCGATGAGGAACTGTATTCGTCCACGTTTCCGAAATCCCGCTGGCTGATCTGCAAGGGCTGGGAGGAAACCTGCGAAGCACTGCGAGAAGCGAAGAAAACATGCGACGAGCAGGGAAGCCGATTGCTGGTGCTTCTGTTTCCTGCCAAGGGAAGTGTGTACTTGCCGTCCCTGCTGAAGGACTTCTATGATCCCGTTGAGTTTGACCGATTTGTGCGGCGAATCGCGAAAGATCCGCCACCGGATGGGCTGCCGTGGCATGAGGCATTCCTGAGAAACCACGAGGCGGTTCGGGAGTTGGTCACGGAGTTCTGCGGGACGGAAGGAATCGAGCTGTTTGATTTGCGACCGGCGTTGATTGAGGCCGCGTCAAAAGGCAATCCGGTCTATTTCAGCGCGGACACGCATTGGAATGCTTACGGGCATTGTGTAGTTGGCGAGGCGGTTGCGGAGCATATTCGGGGAAGGGAACAGGAATGATGATGGAATTTCTTTCCGTGGTAATTCCGGCGCACAACGAGGCCCCGCGTCTCGGCGCCGTGCTGGAGCGTCTTCCCAAGGCGCTGGCGCATATCCCGCATGAGATTATTGTGGTGGATGACGGGTCCACGGATGGAACGGGCGATGTCGCCGCCGGGTACGGTGTGACGGTGATCCGGAATCCGTACTCCAAAGGCTACGGCGGAGCGCTGAAAACTGGCGTGCGTAAGGCGAAAGGGGAGTGGGTCCTTTTCCTGGATGCCGACGGGCAGCACGATCCGGGGGAATTAGCGCCGATACTGGAGAATGCGGATAATGCGGATATGGTGATCGGCGCACGGCAGGGGGAATCCCTTAAGAAAGCCGGGCGACCGATAGGAAGGAGAATCCTTCACTGGTTGGCCGAGTATCTGACCGAGTGCAAGATACCCGATCTGAATTCCGGTCTGCGCCTGGTGCGAAGGCAGCTGGTTCTGGACAACCTGTCGCTTCTGCCGAACGGATTTTCCTTCAGCACAACTCTTACCATGGCTTTGCTGAAAGCGGGGGACACGGTGGTGTTTGTGCCGGTGAACGTGGAGCCGCGTGAGGGAAGTTCCAGCCGTGTGCGGATTGTTCGGGATGGGCTGCGGACGCTGCTTCTGATGATTCGAATCATCACGCTATTCAATCCGCTGAAGGTGTTTCTGCCGGTCAGTTGCGTCTTATGGATTGTTGGATTTGCTTATCTTATTGAGGATTTGATCCGGGTTATGAATATTCCCGATGGGGCGGTCTTGCTGATCACGTCGGGGGTGATCGTGTTTTTCTTTGGGATTCTGGCGGATCAGATTTCGACGTTGAGAAGGGAAGGGGAGCGGAAGTAAGTCACCCGGATTTCCCCAATGTGTTACCCATGTCTCCGAACGCCTGTTACCGATGGGTCCGGTTTATGCCCTATCTTCCCCCCGTTTACGGGGGGATTAAGGGGGGTATTCTGTTCAGTCTTACTTGCAAATTTGCATTTCGAATGCATAATTGCAAGTAAAAAGATGTGCCATGGCTCGGAAATATATCCATAGATCCCTGGAACCGGTCCTCCGGAAGGCTGCCGGTGAGTTTCCCACCGTTGTGCTGACAGGCCCCCGGCAGTCGGGCAAGACAACACTTCTGAAGCATCTTTTCAGCAAAGAATATCGCTATGTTTCGCTTGACCCGCCGGATGTTCGTGCGGCTGCCATGGAAGATCCACGTGGATTTTTGGAGATGCACACGCCGCCGGTGATCTTTGATGAGGTCCAATCCGCGCCGGAGTTGTTTCCTTATATCAAGGAGCGGATCGACAGGGATCGCAGTCGTGCCGGGCAGTACCTGCTGACCGGCTCGCAGAATCTTCTGCTTATCGAGCGAATCACGGAATCCCTGGCCGGGCGAGCCGCGATGATGCGTTTGCTTCCGTTGTCCTGCCGTGAAATTGCGGGCCAACCGCAGGCCCTGATGCCATGGGAAACCGTCGATCCGTCCCATTTAAGATCAAAGAGTTCCACTTCGCAGATCTGGCGTGATTTCCTTCGGGGCGGATATCCTGAACTTGTTGCCGATCCGGAACGGGACATTCATTTATGGCACGCGAGTTATGTTCAGACCTATCTTGAGCGGGACGTGAGAAACATTCGCCAGGTGGGGGATTTGTCTCAGTTCCAGAGCTTTCTGCGCGCCCTGGCCGCACGAAGCGCCCAACTTCTTCGCTTATCCGATCTGGCCAGAGATTTGGGTGTTGCTGTGAACACCGCAAAGGCATGGCTTTCCGTACTGGAAGCGACTTACCAGGTTGTCGTGCTTCGGCCGTATTTCGCGAATGTCGGCAAGAGGCTTGTAAAGACTCCGAAAGTCTATTTCACGGATATAGGAACACTCTGCTATCTGACGGGTTTGAAAGACCCTGACCATGCGGCCCACGGGCCGATGGGCGGGGCGATTATGGAGACCGCTGTTCTTTCCGAGATTGTGAAAACCCTCACACATCGAGGCATAGAGCCGCAGGTGTATTTCTGGCGGACATCTGCCGGTACGGAAGTGGATTTCCTCGTGGAGTTCGGTGAGAAACTTGTCCCTGTTGAGGTGAAACTTTCTTCAACATCGCGACCTGCGATGGCTTCCGCAGTCAGGACATTCCAGAGGGATCTGGGGGATCAAGCCATGCCGGGTTATGTGGTTCATTCGGGGGATGTTCGATTGCCTCTTGGGTCCGGGGTCATGGCACTGCCGTTTGCGGAGTTATGAAAGCAGAAAGGTCGGACACAGACAAGAAGAGAAGTTATTCTCCATCGTCCGTCATTTGAGATCTGGCCGCCTTGCGACGGATGAGGTAGTAAATCGCGCCAATATCCGCAATCGCGAACAGGACGGCTCCCGCAATCAGGTACGGATTTCCGAGTCCGAAGAATCGAGTTCCCAGTATCCACCAGACTATGATATAGAATAGGCAGGCGATCAGGCTGCACGCCAACGTTTCACGGTAAATGCGGTTCATAATCAAGAGTAACAAGTCACACTCCATTTTGTGCAGTGATCCCGGGGGGGTTCGTATGACGAGATCCCGGAAGATAAATGAAGGAGTCCATCCATGTCCGCAGAGGAAATTCGAATCGGCATAGTCGGGGCCGGAGGGATTGTGCGCAGTCGACATATCCCAGGGTTTAAGAAAATCCCCGGTGTTCGCCTGGTCGGCGTTGCGAACCGGACCCCGGAGTCGAGCGAACGCGCGGCGCAGGAGTTCGGTATCGAGAAGACATTTCCTTCCTGGGAGGAACTGGTCAGGTCGGATGAAATCGACACGGTGGTAATCGGGACATGGCCGTATATGCACTGCCCGGTGACACTTGCCGCGCTCGATGCCGGAAAACATGTCTTCTGCCAGGCACGGATGTGTATGAATTATGCGGAGGCGGTCCGTATGACCGAGGCCGCCAGGCGGTCCGGTCGGGTCACGATGCTTTGCCCGCCACCGGTGGGGATGGTCGGAGATTACCAGATGCGGGACCTTCTTGATTCCGGCAGGATCGGCGAAATTCGATCCATTCATCTCCGGGCAATGAGTAACCAGCTGGTTGACCCGGATGTTCCATTTCATTGGCGGCAAGACCGGGATCTGTCGGGATACAACACCTTGACCGTGGGGATCTATGCGGAAGTGATTCACCGCTGGTTCGGTCAGGCCTCCCGAATTGCCTCCGTCAACCGGGTATTCACTGCAAGAAGACAGACCGCCGACGGGAAGGAGACGCGGGAGGTTCTCATCCCCGATGCGGTGTTCGTTTCTGCGGAAATGACCTCTGGGGCACTGGCGAATTTGCAGTGGAGCGCGGTTGCGCCGTTCCCGGAACCGAATCTCATTGAGGCGCACGGGTCCAGGGGGACAGTGCGTTATATGCTCGATACCGACGAGATCTATTGCGGGTGTGTTGGTGACGAGAAGATGCAGCGGGTCCCGATTCCCCCGGAGCGGGTACGGCATTGGACGGTGGAGCAGGATTTTATCGACGCCATCCGTGAGGGGAAACCGGTTTCACCCGGTTTTGAAGACGGACTCGAATACATGGAGTTCACCGAAGCGGTTATCCGGTCCGGTGAGCAGAAATGTTCCATTGATCTGCCGCTGGCCAAGTGAAAGGGAAGGGCGGCGGAACTTTTGTGCCAGGGTATGGCCCCGTTCGGTCCGGTGGGATTTCTTACTTGCGGACCATGTAGGAATAGGGAATGGTGATGTGCGGGGAGGCGGGGTCGTCGAGTTCAAGGAGCAGCTCGCCGGTGGCGAAACCCGGGCTGCCCGCGCAGAGGAACTCCACATTCAGAACCGTCGCCTTGCCGGTGCTTGTCACTGAAAAGACGGCTTCACGGTCGCCGTAGCGGACCTTCTTGATCCCGCTCGGCTTGGCGTCTTTCCATTTCAAGGCAAATTCCTTCTTGACAATTGCCCCTTGCTTCACAATGCCCAGGAATGCGGACGAAGGCTGAATCTCCAGCGGAATTTTTGGATAAATCACAATCGGAATCTGTAATTCCCCCTGATGGGGATGCGACGTCTCCAGAACCAGCGTACCCACAAGCCGCCCCGCAGCCGCACGCGGTACAACACTCACAATGCAATCCATACTCGATCCTTTACGCTCGGATTTGAATTCCTTCAGTTCGATATCACCACCGTCCAGTCGCGTTTGTAGAATCTCCGTATCTGCATTGTCGGCAGCCGCAATTTCAAAGGAAGCCTCCTGAACCCCTCCCGGCAGGACATCGCGTATTTCCAAGGCTGGCGGTGTGACCTTGAGAAACGCGCGGACCTCACCCCGGATGTCCAACTTGGAGTATTCTCCATTATCGAACAGGACATAGATTTGATTGACGAACGGCCCTTCAGAGGCTCCCGCGCGGACTGACGCCGAGACAGTTCCCGAAGCGCCCGGCAAGATCGCGCCGTACGGCCGCCGGAGATTGACACACCCGCAATCGGCCGTAGCGTCGAGGATAGTGATTGAAGTTGAGAGGGGGTTGGCGAAGATGAAGGAAACGTTGCGGATTTCGCCGGGGGCGGTTACTGGAGTCGAGACATTCGATTCCACCCAAAATCCGTCCCCCGAAACCGACTCGCTACATGAGCCGTGAAGCGGAAAAGAAAGACCGATGGACAAAATGCAAGATAGCAAATAATAAAATTTCATGTGTCCTCGTCAGATGCTCAGCCATGTACTACCTCTTGCCCCGCATAGCCACAGTCCCGCGCTCAGACACCTCTGTATGGCCACAATCCGGAGATTTTCCACAAATATGCCACCGGATGCAACGCCCGATGAAGCTGGATCCCGTACTCCTAATCTGTTTGCCAAGTCATTCCTTCAGAACCATATTCATGTATTCTTGCTTTCGCTCTTTAAAAAGGTCTACAGAAGGAATTCCCTTCGATCTGTTTCCTGTCTTGATGATCCACAAAGCACAGAAACAATTATACTGCACGTCAGAATCTTCCGAATGCGACAATTTGTAACGCAGTGCGCTTTCGGCTCCAGGATCGCCTAGCTTCATCAGAATCCTGGAAGCATCCCGCTGTAGCCACATGGGCATCGATTCATCGCGCAACACTCCACACAGTGTGGTCATTGTTGTAGCATCAGCCACAAGACCCTCCGGGCGGGGGAAAATGTCCTTGCGAGATTCCCTATAAAAAGAACTGTAAATACCAATACCGGGTGCCCACCCGTCGTTCTTATGCTCAACAGCAAAGGCCACGTGGTCCGCAAAGTAGGAGAACTCCTCTGATCGTACCAGCTCCCGAAGACCCAGACCTTTCGAATACGCATCCCCACTGGCGGCCATCTCCCTTAGAAAAGTAAGATAATCCTCACGCTTCATAAGATTTTTCAACGCTTTAATATACCCATAAAGATAGAATTTCCGATCCGTATATCCCGGATAGAGTGTAAGTGTACTCTGAAAGCTATCTGGATCTTTGCTCCACGTAATCACCGTTGCCATAAGAATGGAATAAACCTGCTTTAGCGAATCGTCCTGCAAACACTTTTTTGATATCGGCAGGCAGTATGAAAAATCGTCATGAGGGCGATATTCATCACCATGTCTGTCGAGGAACGCCAATACCGGTCCTCGTAGAGGGGGGTCGAGATTGCTGAGGCTGCTGGAATAGCAATGAAGCTTGATGTGGGTTTCGCTGGTTCCCTTGATGTGCCTTACAACGTTCATTTCCGCAATAAGCGTCTCTCCTTCGATTTCACCTGTTCCTCCGATGTGGATTGTTTGTGAAACTGGAGAAAATACGGCCTTCCCGGTGACCGACACGCTTACGATTTCCCCGACGCAAACCAACTCAGAATCGGAAGATATCTTGTCAATTGAACTGCCGTCCCAAGGGCCCCCAAAGGCCCATGCACTATTCTCGTATGCAAGTCCGATTAAGGACAAAAAAACGAAACCGAAGATTCCTATTCTCTTCATGATAGTGTGCTCCTTTTATTCGTGCCGGGCATGGTCACGATAGATCTGCCACTTTATGTTATCTTTAACAATCACACCTTTGGTTTTATCCATGCTACCCACGCGCATCTTTCCAAATCTATGGTCTATTTTCACGCTACCAAGCGGATTCTGAGGACCCTGAGGCGTGGGAGTCCCAACTCCGATAACATATGCTCTTTGTATGTGGTCTGTCACGTCATCTGGGTCTCCATTAGGATTGCCTTCCTCGGGACCCCAACCCCAGTCCTCACCGGTATAGTCCGTAACAGGATCTCCTACATTGAACTGCTCCATCACAGGCACGTTACATGGGAGAGTGTCTCCAAAATAATCCTTAAGTATATAGTGAATGACACTTGCATATCCATTTGAAAGCCACGTACAAAGTGACGTATCAATGGCGGGGGGATTCTTTGGTGTTAGTGAATATGGCGACAAAATCCAGGTTGAATAGCCGCCTATCAAAGTATCGTTATATTTCACTGCCACATGTACGTCCCAACTTTGAGAAAACGAAGTGGTCTTGACTACAACGGTATTGTCCCCTTGTGCAACAATATGATCCGAGTCTGCGCCGCCATTGTTGAGATTTACTTTGTCCTCGCCACACGTCACTTGCCAATCATACGTACCTCCAAGGGCAGGTATGGCGGTGAGATTGGCTTGAACATGATAGCCTCCCCCGGGATTCTCTCCATTGAACCACCAGAGAGGGCACTCGTCATATTGGATCTCAAATACGTAGACAGTCAGATTGAATGTCACACCTGGAATTGCACAATGTCCTCCACAATTGTTTCCGCATGTTCCGTTATATGCGCGAATCCCGTTGTGTGTGCCACTGAACGTATACGTTCCTGTACTCGCGAAAGTATATGTCGCTCGAACGGCCAATAAACCATCCGTGGCTGTACTGGTCGGACTTCCAGACCATGAAGCGGCTGGGTCTCGCAAATAGCAGTATTCGTAACTGGGATACCAATCATTGCCAGACCATTGCTCGCCAGTACTATCAACCGGTTCGATTTGAAATTCAAACGTCGATCCCATGGATTTAATCATCTCGGGCACCATCGTCGATCCAGTTGAATCCCAGAGTACCGACCAAGTGCCATTTGGCACCCTTATCGAGATCTGATACGTGTACGGTTGAGCGCAACCGGGGCCTGGTTGCGTTGCATGGACTATCACGGCCTGATCTGTGACAATGGAAACAATTACACCGAGAATAAGAAGCAGATCCGGAATGGAGATCCGGCCATATAGGCGTGAGTGATATCTGCCGCGGAGAGCCATGTTCGAACCTGTTACGTTTGCATCCTTTGACTGGAATGGGATATTTCGTTTGTTCTTCATGATATACCCTCTTTGGTCCTTGATGGCCTATTCGCTTTTCTCTGAGGATGGCTGGGTTCTTGGCGGTTTGGACAATTCACGAAGCAAGGATTTGGGATCATCCGAATCCCGGAGCTTGACGGCGAAATCGCGAAGAAATATGCATTCCTTGCGACATCGCCGAAGGGCCTCTTTTTCATTGGGTCCGAGTCGGCGGATGGCATCATCCAGCAACGGAACCGCTTCGCCGTATCGACTCTGGCCAACGAGCAGCTGTGCCTTAAGCCGTCTTACATGTGGAGCAACCCCATCGAAGGGTGCGCGCTCCATGATATCGTCAAACATCTTGAGCGCAGCCACACCATCACCCTTTATCGTCCATAGATAATATCCGTAGCTCATGGCGGCGCTGGCGCCGGAAAGATTCTGCGGATAAAAACGATCCATAATCATTTGGCAGACTTGGGCGGCCTCATCCCATTGGTTCCTGTAGGAAAGCCCTAATTGATGCTTGGTCAGCAGGCTTGCGATGCTCCCCTCCGGCAATTGGCTTTCGATCTGCGGATCGGTGAAATACTCGCTGTTCACAATGAATGTTGTCAGTTCGGGAATTCGCGGAAGATCCTTCTGAAAATGCTCCAGCGCGTACGTCAGGCTTACCGCCCGCGCCAGCACCTTTCCCCGGTCGTCCGTATTCAGATCCATATACTGCCGAAATGCCGCCCTCATCGCGTCATAATCCCGCCCCTCGAACAGCAGAATCGCCGCCCGATACAGCGGCAAATCCTTGTTTTCGTTGTATGTAGACGGCAGGGCATCTTTCGAGGCAAGAAAGCCGGTAATCTCGTCCAGCTGCGTCAGGGCTTCCTCGT
>ENA-UPTA01002375-UPTA01002375.1-activated-sludge-metagenome-genome-assembly--contig:-NODE-2375-length-19554-cov-4.748551_pt1 | contig 19554 bp, 17 predicted proteins | sample MGYA00238184_ERZ773361 | MGnify/ENA primary metagenome ERZ773361 (study PRJEB29100, sample SAMN05720205) | activated sludge metagenome | isolation source: anaerobic digester from wastewater...
GATCTGCTGGTATTCCTTGATGTCTGCCGCGTCAAGCAGGTTTTCATCAATCGCACACGAACCTTCGTAGTGCAGCTCGGCCTGGGTCACCGTAACACGGTGAATCTTCGATTTCAGCATCATGCGCTGCATAGTTGTTCCTTTCTCATGCAAAGGGGAGGCATTGCCACAATTACCAAATGATCATTATGATCTTCACACCGCCACATCAACAGCTGGCGCATCCATTTCCGCTACTGGCACACCACCGGCATGAGCGCATCGCAGTGGCCTAAACTTCCAAGTTGTCGATAAGGCGTGTGCTGCCTAACCGCGCAGCTGCCAACACCACCAACCCGGATTCGTGAGCGGGGGCGAATTGTAAATCAAGTTTTTTACGCAATGCAACATATTCCGGCAACCAGCCATGGGCCTGCAATTCAGCCATGGCATCCTGCTCCAGCCTGGAAAAATCAGTCTCTCCGCCACGCACGGCAGCTATCAGCCTGTTCAACACCTGAAACAAGCGCGGCGCTTCAAGCCGCTCTGTCGCTGACAAATAGCCATTCCGCGACGATAACGCCAGGCCATCCTCCGCCCGCACCGTCTCGCCACCCATGATTTTGATGGGCAGATTAAAGTCGGCGACCATGTTACGAATCACCATCAACTGCTGATAATCCTTCTTGCCAAATAACGCCACATGCGGCTGGGTGATATTCAGCAACTTCAACACCACGGTGGCCATGCCGCGAAAATGGCCGGGGCGGAACTCGCCATCAAGAATATCAATCTGCGCTGTTGGCGGCTCAACATAATAGGTTTGCGGCTGCGGATACATCTCGGCCTCGGCAGGCGCGAACAGATGGTCAACGCCTGCGGCTTCCAACTGCGCACAATCCGCCGCAAAGGTGCGTGGATATTTTTCAAAGTCCTCACCCGGACGGAATTGCAGGCGATTCACGAAAATTGTCGCAATCACCACATCGGCATGTTCACGCGCCTGGCGCATGAGTGAAATATGCCCGGCATGCAGGTTGCCCATCGTGGGCACGACAGCGACACGCTGCTCACGCCCAAGCGCAGTACGCGCCGCGCGCAGGCTGGCAATCGTTGCATGGATCTGCATCAGTAACAATGCTCCGGCGCGGGAAAGCTGCCGTCCTTGACTGCCTGGACATACGCAGTGACAGCGCCATCAATGCTTTTAGCTTCGGCCATAAAGTCTTTGACGAAGCGGCCTTTCTTGCCGGGATACACGCCCAGCATGTCATGCAGCACCAGCACCTGGCCGTCGCAATCCTTGCCCGCACCGATGCCTATCGTGGCACAGGCCGTGAGCATGCGTGTGATTTCACCAGCCAGTTCAGCGGGCACCATTTCCATCACCATCATGCTCGCCCCCGCATCTTCCAGCGCCTGCGCATCGGCCTTCATGCGCGCAGCGGCCGCATCACCGCGCCCCTGCACGCGATAGCCGCCCAGCGCATGCACCGATTGTGGCGTGAGACCAATGTGCGCGCATACCGGCACGCCGCGTTCGACCAGAAAATGCACCGTCTCGGCCATCACTGCACCGCCTTCCAGCTTGACCATTTCAGCGCCTGCCGCCATCAAGCGCACCGCATTGCGCATGGCCTGATCGAAGGATTCGTGATAGCTGCCAAACGGCATGTCGGTCACGCACATCGCACGCTGCGCCATGTGGCCAACACATTCGGTGTGGTACACCATTTGATCCATCGTCACCGGCAAAGTGGATGTTTTGCCTTGCAGCACGTTGCCCAGCGAATCGCCAACGAGAATCACATCCACGCCGCAACGGTCTTCCAACGCGGCAAAGCTGGCGTCGTATCCCGTGAGCATGGCGATTTTTTCACCCTCGTTTTTCATTCGCAGCAACTCGGGCAAGGTGATGGGTTTGTTCGAGGCGAGATAAGTCATGGCGATCTGAAAATAAAATAAACGGCGCCTAGGATACACAAAGCCGCCCACAGATAATCCAGTTTTAGCGGCTGACGCATATAGTAAATCGCAAACGGAATGAAGATCGTCAGCGTTATCACCTCCTGCAAAATCTTCAACTGAGCCAGCGACAATTCCTGATAGCCAATGCGGTTGGCCGGCACCTGCAGCAGATACTCAAACAACGCAATACCCCATGAGACCAGCGCGGCAATCCACCAAGGCCGGTCGTTCAGGTTTTTCAGGTGCGCATACCAGGCAAAGGTCATGAAGACATTCGACGCGGTAAGCAACAAGGCGGTTTGCCAGATGATGGGAATTTTCGGCATGGTTCAGGCGATCATTTAGGGATGCAGCCGTTCAATTCGCTGATCCGCGCATTGCGCCAACAAATCGCTTACGGCACCTAAGCCGGGAATCACCAGCTGCGGCGCGATTTCGGCCAGCGGCGCGAGCACGAAAGCCCGCTGATGCATGCGCGGATGCGGCAGGATGAGTTGCGCATCGTCGCTTATCAGATCGCCATACAGCAGCAAATCGAGATCCAGCGTGCGTGGCGCGTTGGGCACAGGGGTAGCAAAATCGCGCTGGCGACCGAAACGCGCTTCAATCGCAAACAATTCAGCCAGAAAAGTCGGCGCTGGTGATACGGCGCACATCTCCACCACAGCGTTAATAAAGTCCGGTTGATGCGTTAAACCCACGGGCGCAGTGCGGTACAGGGACGATGCGGCAACCAGCTTCGCCTGTGGCAATTCACGCAACGCGGCCATTGCCGCGCGGACGGTTGCCACCGGATCGCCAAGATTCGCCCCCAGCGCAACAAAACAACGCACGCCTGCCATGTCAAACCCCTCGGTCAATCCGGATCGCTTACCGCAGTTTCCGCGCCGCTTGAAGCCGAGAAATCGCCAGTCTCTGTTGGTTTTTTGCTGCGGCGGCGACGGCGTTTTTTTGGTCCGGTATCGGGCATCAGCATGGCTTCACGCTCGGCAAAATCAGCCATCTGAAAATCATGCCACCACGTCGCCAGTTCCGCGTCTATTTCACCACTCTCGGCACGCAAAGCCAAAAAGTCATACGCCGCGCGAAACCTTGGCTGCTCCAGCAAGCGATGCGGCGATTTACCAGCGCGTTTTTCGAACCTCGGCTGCAAAGCCCAGATTTCCTTGATGTCACCTGCGATGCGGCGCGTGATGGCGAGCTTTTCAGCTTGTAAATCCAGCACTTCGTCCATCGCCTCATACATGGCCGGCGTAGGCAGTTCGCGGCGGGCTTTGCGAATTTCCCAATTCGCCAGCACTTCATGCCACAGCAAGGTGGCAAACAAATAACCCGGCGACAATGACTTGCCCGCCTTGACGCGCGCATCAGTGCTGGCCAGCGCCAACAGCACAAATTTTTCACCCATCGGCTGCTCAAGAATCACATCCAGCAACGGCAGCAAACCATGGTGCAGCCCATCATCACGCAAGCGCTTGACGCATTCCACCGCATGGCCAGAAAACAGCAGCTTCAACATCTCGTCGAACACCCGCGCCGCCGGCACGTTTTCCATCAACCCGGCCATTTCACGAATCGGCGCGCGCACGGCGGGGTCAAGCGTTAAACCCAGCTTGGCGGAAAGCCGCACAGCGCGCAGCATGCGCACCGGATCTTCGCGGTAACGCACGGCTGGCTCGCCAATCATGCGCAGTGTTTTTTGCTTGATGTCAGCCACGCCATGGTGATAGTCATGCACGACTTGCGTGGTCGGATCGTAATACAGCGCATTCACCGTAAAGTCGCGCCGCGCGGCGTCTTCTGCCATTGTGCCAAACACATTGTCGCGCAACACTCGGCCATGTTCGTCCTTCGTTGTATGGACGTCATGCGCGGCGCGAAAGGTAGACACTTCCAGTGTTTCGCCCCCCTGCATCACATGCACAATCTGAAACCGGCGGCCGATAATGCGCGCACGGCGAAACAAACTGCGCACCTCTTCAGGCGTGGCACTGGTGGCAATGTCGTAATCTTTCGGCACAATGCCTGCGATCAAATCGCGCACCGCTCCTCCCACGACATAGGCGGTGAAACCCGCCTGCTGCAATACTTCACAAGTACGCCGCGCTCCGGGCGAAACATGCTCCCTGTGAATACCGTGACGCCCAACAGGAATGATCGTACTGCGACCGGCCATTGGCGATTCGCCACGGCGAAATACTCGACGTAACAGCTTGACAATCATGAGGTATGAAATGAGTGAAGAAGGTTCAATAAAAAGCCCAAACAGGCCGCAATGATAGCGGAAAGAGGGTTTGGGCGTCAGTCCAGGACGCAATCGGCCATGCTGGCGCGCAGAATGCGCAAGACTTTAAGACGGCTTAAACAGAAATGAAACATACATTGTCTAGCCTGTTGCCAGGCACTTGGCTTAGCATGAAAAAATATCGTGAAACGCTTTAATCCGCGCGCCACTTCAATTGTCGAGCGTAGCGGACAAGGCGCCCACCTTCCGCGGGCGGGGGCGGGTCTGGAGGCGAGTCTTTATGCCACTTTTCCCGTGTTTCTTCACCGGTTGATGGCCGCCCAGAGCGTTGGGAATAAATAGTAGTAAAGTGGTGCGGCTGTGACGTGCTTGACATACGGCAGCCAATACACTTGATAGTATGCAGCTATTGAGCAGATAAAAACAATTCATTTCACTAACTCTCCGAGTTCATTTAAATTTCGTGCCTCGGAACATTTTTTCAACCACAAAGGAGTCATCCGCATGAACACTACCTTAATTAACACCGAAGTTTTACCTTTTAAGGCAAGCGCTTTTCATAATGGTCAATTTATTGATGTGACAGAAGCTTCGCTCAAAGGTAAATGGTCAGTTTTTTTCTTCTACCCTGCTGACTTCACCTTTGTTTGCCCCACCGAGCTGGGCGACCTGGCAGACAACTATGCCGAATTCCAAAAACTGGGCGTGGAAATCTATGCTGTTTCAACCGACACTCACTTCACCCATAAAGCATGGCACGACACCTCCGACACCATCAGCAAAATCAAATACCCGATGGTCGGCGACCCAACTGGCGTAATCTCCCGCAATTTCGGCGTGATGATCGAAGCGGCTGGTTTAGCTGAGCGTGGCACGTTTGTGATCGACCCTGCCGGCAAGATTCAAATCATCGAAGTCAATGCCGGTGGCATTGGCCGTGACGCATCCGAATTGCTGCGCAAGGTTCGCGCCGCGCAATACGTTGCCAGCCACCCCGGTGAAGTTTGCCCCGCCAAATGGAAAGAAGGCGAAAAAACCCTGTCGCCTTCACTCGACCTGGTTGGCAAAATCTAAATCAGGCGTTCAAAATCGAAAAGACGCAACGCGTTGCGCCATTTAGATTTTTACAGCAGCAATTTTTAAAGCAGCAGCGCCAGCAGTCCGCCCCGAAGTCCGCTTCGGGGCAATTTGACCCAGATTGCAGCGCAAAGGCTTGTCAGACATGACTCGAAAATGGTGTCAATAGCGCTTGAATCGACACTAGCTGCCGCCTCTTTCCATATCCCCTTTGCAGTGCAATTTGCATCATCCCTCAAGGAGTATGCCATGTTAGAAGACAACATCAAAAATCAGCTCAAAAGCTATCTTGAACGCCTGCAACAGCCGATCGAATTAGTCGCTTCCCTCGATGACAGCGAAAAATCCATTGAATTGCGCGGCTTGCTGCGGGAAATCGCCGCACTCTCGCCCCTGGTCAGCCAGCGCGAAGATGGCAATGACGCCCGCAAGCCATCTTTTAGCGTTGGCCGGCCTGGCGAGGTGGCGCGCATCCGCTTTGCCGGCCTCCCCATGGGGCACGAATTCACCTCGCTCGTTTTAGCCTTGCTGCAAGTCGGTGGCTATCCGCCCAAGGTTGAAGACGCGACGATAGGGCAGATCAAGGCGATCAGCGGCCAATACCGCTTTGAGACCTACATCTCACTCTCTTGCCACAACTGCCCGGATGTCGTGCAGGCACTCAACTTGCTGGCAATGCTCAACCCAGGCATTGAGAGTGTGATGATTGATGGTGCGCTGTTCCAGAGCGAAGTGAATGAACGCAAGATCATGGCCGTGCCTACCGTATTTTTGAATGGCGAGGTATTTGGTCAGGGCCGCATGACATTGGAAGAAATTATCGCCAAGTTGGACACCGGGGCTGCCGCACGTGAAGCGGAAAAGCTCAACACCAAGGCGGCCTTTGATGTGCTTGTTGTCGGTGGCGGCCCGGCGGGTGCGGCAGCGGCGATTTATGCCGCACGCAAGGGCATCCGTACCGGTGTGCTGGCCGAGCGATTCGGCGGCCAGGTGCTGGATACCATGGCAATTGAAAACCTGGTCTCCGTACCCAAAACTGACGGCCCCAAGCTTGCCATGGCGCTCGAACAACACGTCAAGGAATATGAAGTCGACATCATGAATCTGCAGCAGGCTGACGCTCTGGCGCCTGCGGGCGAAGACGGTTTGTTTCAAGTCCATACCGCCAGCGGGGCCACGCTCAAGGCCAAAACAGTCATTCTTGCCACTGGCGCGCGCTGGCGTGAAATGAATATCCCTGGCGAGAAAGAATACAAAGCCAAAGGCGTGTGCTTCTGCCCGCATTGCGATGGCCCCCTGTTCAAGGGCAAGCGCGTCGCGGTCATTGGCGGCGGAAACTCTGGTGTGGAAGCCGCGATTGACCTGGCCGGCATCGTAAGCCACGTCACGCTCCTTGAATTTGCCACATCGCTGCGTGCGGACGCGGTGCTGCAAGCCAAGCTGAGCAGCTTGCCCAATGTCACCGTCATCACCAATGCCCTCACCAGTGAAGTGCATGGCAATGGCGAAAAAGTCACCGGCATCACCTATCAGGATCGCGCCAGCAATGAAAAACATCTCCTCGGACTCGAAGGGATCTTTGTGCAAATTGGCCTGCTGCCCAATACCGACTGGCTCAAAGGCACGTTAGCACTTTCGCCGCGCGGTGAAATCGAAGTCGATGCGCGTGGGCAAACGTCGATCCCCGGTGTTTTTGCCGCAGGTGACGCCTCAACCACGCCTTACAAGCAAATCATCATCGCCATGGGCGAAGGCGCCAAAGCCAGCTTGAGTGCCTTTGATCACCTGATCAGAACGCCCGTTGCTGCGGCTAAAGCCTCACCTTTACAGCAGGCAGCCGCATAGAACAGAGCAGACTGGGTACTTCATGGCTGTCATGGATGTTGGCAGCGGTAAGACTGGCACTGTGGATCAGGCCAGTCTGGCTGTCCGCACCGACATGAGTCTTCATGCCGTCCAGAAACGGATTCAAAAAAATGCCACGGGTTAGCCTTCTTGACCTGATGCATTTCGGGATCACGGGCCTTCTCTTCGTTCTTGGCCGAGGGCGGGGCGGCGATCAAGGTGGCATTGACAATCGTTCCGCCAGATACGTCCACTCCATGCGTTAGCAACAAAGCACCGACACGGGCGAACATGGCCTTGCCCATCTCGTCCTCCTCCAGCAGATGAGGGAACTTGAGCAAGGTCGTGGCATCCGGTATCCGTTCCCGGCCGAGATCAAAGTCACAGAACTCCGGGAAGATGGGGCTGTCGTAGAAGGCATCCTCACAGGCTTCGTCCGTCAGATTGAACGAGTTGGCGACTCAGTACATCCGTAGCATACGTTCCAAGCTGATCGGTGGGCGAGCATTTTCAGCGTTTCCTTAAACCTCAAGAAACACCCAATAAATCATTTAGTTGGAATAACCCCTTCGACAAGCTCGGGGGCGAACGGGCTTATTCAGTCATTCCATTAACAAGAGTTTTGCCTGGCAAGGCTTGTCAGCGATACGACGGCCATGTGATCAAGCCAGCCCATTTTCAGGCGCTGCACCAAGGGGACGGACGAAATGCCTTCAGCATGCCGTCCGTTCGTTTTTTTCAGACGCCAAAGTTCAAGCAGCCAAGCTTAAGGCACGCGAGTCTAAAGCCATCCACCAGCGAAAACATGCCTGTCATCCGCCTCGCATCCGCTAGAATCGGCATTTTTTCGCCTGCTGCCTGCCCATGGAACTCGCCAAAAGCTTTGAACCCGCTGAAATCGAAAAACGCTGGTACCCCATCTGGGAGTCGCGCGGCTATTTTGCCGCTGGCCTGGATACCACCAAAACCGACAACTTCTGCATCCTGCTGCCGCCGCCGAATGTGACCGGCACGCTGCACATGGGGCATGGCTTCAACCAGGCCATCATGGATGCACTGACCCGCTACCACCGCATGCGTGGCGACAACACCTTGTGGCAGCCGGGCACCGACCATGCGGGCATCGCCACGCAGATTGTGGTCGAGCGCCAGCTTGATGCGCAGGGCGTCTCGCGCCACGATTTAGGCCGCGAAAAGTTCATCGAAAAAGTGTGGGAATGGAAAGAATTTTCCGGCGGCGCCATCACCCGGCAGATGCGCCGCCTGGGCACCAGCCCCGACTGGTCGCGCGAACGTTTCACGATGGATGCAGGGCTGTCGACAATCGTCACCGAAACCTTTGTGCGGCTGTACAACGAAGGCCTGATCTACCGTGGCAAACGGCTGGTGAATTGGGACCCGGTACTGGGCACAGCGGTTTCCGACCTGGAAGTGGTGAGCACGGAAGAAGACGGCTCGATGTGGCACATTCGCTATCCATTGGCCGACGGTAGCGGGCATTTGACGGTCGCCACGACGCGGCCGGAAACCCTGCTCGGCGACGTCGCCGTGATGGTGCATCCGGAGGATGAGCGCTATGCGCACCTGATCGGCCAGCATGTGATTTTGCCGCTGTGCAACCGCGAGATTCCGATCATCGCCGACAGCTACGTTGACAAAGACTTCGGCACTGGCGTGGTGAAAGTCACGCCCGCGCATGACTTCAACGACTATGCGGTGGGCCAGCGGCACAAGCTGCCGATGATTTCCATTCTCGACCTGGCGGCGAAAATCAACGCAGCAGCACCCGAAAAATATCGCGGCCTCGACCGCTTTGAAGCACGCCGTGTCATCATCGCCGACCTGGAAGCCGCTGACCTCCTCGACAGCGTCAAGCCGCACAAGCTCACCGTGCCGCGTGGCGACCGCACAGGCGTTATCATCGAACCCATGCTCACCGACCAATGGTTTGTGGCCATGAGCAAACCGGGTGCGGATGGCCAGTCCATCGTCGGCAAGGCGCTGGAGGCCGTGAGTTCTGGCGAGATCAAGTTCGTGCCGGAAAACTGGGTGAATACCTACAACCAGTGGCTCAACAACATCCAGGACTGGTGCATCTCGCGCCAGCTCTGGTGGGGGCATCAAATACCCGCCTGGTATACCGATGACGGAAAAATCATCGTCGCCCACCATGAAGCCGAAGCCAAAGCGATCGCCGCGAAAGACGGTTACACCGGCGAATTGAAGCGCGATGCCGACGTGCTCGACACCTGGTATTCCTCCGCCCTGTGGCCTTTTTCCACGCTCGACTGGACGCCGGAATATCCGCAAAAATCCAACCCCGCGCTGGACCTTTACCTGCCGTCCACGGTGCTGGTCACTGGCTTTGACATTATCTTTTTCTGGGTCGCGCGCATGGTGATGATGACCAAACACATCACCGGCAAAATCCCCTTCAAGCATGTCTATGTGCATGGTTTGATCCGCGACGCCGAAGGCCAGAAAATGAGCAAGTCCAAAGGCAATGTGCTCGACCCGATTGATTTGATCGACGGCATTTCGCTCGACGATCTGGTGAAAAAACGCACTACCGGGCTGATGAACCCGAAAGACTCGCCCAAGATCGAAAAACGCACGCGAAAAGAATTTCCCAATGGCATACCCGCCTTTGGCACCGATGCGCTGCGCTTTACCTTTTTGAGCCTGGCCAGCCCCGGGCGCGACATCAAGTTCGACATGCAGCGCTGCGAGGGCTACCGCAATTTTTGCAACAAGCTGTGGAACGCCACGCGCTTTGTGCTGATGAATTGCGAGGGCAAAGACTGCGGCATTCCGCCCGCGCAAGAGAACGCCGCCTGCGGCGGTATCGGCCCGATTGAATTGTCCCCCGCCGACCGCTGGATCATCAGCCGCCTGCAAGCGCTGGAATCAGACGCCGCCAAACATTTTGCCGACTACCGGTTCGACCTGCTCGCCAAGGCCGCGTATGAATTCATTTGGGATGAATACTGCGACTGGTATCTGGAACTCGCCAAAGTGCAACTGCAAAACGGCAACGAGGCGCAGCAGCGCGGCACACGGCGCACGCTGATCCGCGTGCTGGAAGCCATCCTGCGCGTCGTGCATCCGCTGATCCCGTTTATTACCGAAGAGTTGTGGCAGAAGGTCGCGCCCATTGCAGGAAAATCGGCCGGCAAAGCCACAGGCGACGGCAGCGAATCCATCATGCGGCAAGCCTATCCTGTAGCCAACCCCATCGCCATCGACCCCGCTGCCGAAGCCTGGGTTGCGACCTTGAAGGACATGGTCAACGCCTGCCGCAGCCTGCGCGGCGAGATGAATTTATCGCCCGCGCAGAAAGTACCGCTGATTGGCACAGGCAATAAAGTCGGCGCTGGTGAGACGCCGCAAAGCCAGTCCCTTTCCGGGACGGCGGCCTTGCAAGCCTACGCGCCTTATTTAGCCGCTTTAGCCAAGCTATCCGACGTCAGCGTGGTCGATGCCCTGCCCGACACCGATGCCCCGGTGCAAATCGTCGGCGACTTCCGCCTGATGCTGAAAATCGAGATCGATGTCGCCGCTGAAAAGGAACGTATCGGCAAAGAGCTTGCCCGCATTGAAGGCGAAATCGCCAAAGCCGAAACCAAGCTGCAAACCGCGAGCTTTGTCGAACGCGCACCAGCGAATGTGGTCGCGCAGGAGCGCGAGCGGCTGGCCGGGTTTATTGCCCTGCGCGAAAAGCTTGCCGCGCAACACACACGGCTGGGTTAAAACTGCAGGAGCGCGATTGATCGCACGATAAATCGCGCGCCTGCAAGAAACTGAGGTTATGTCTCCCCCCCTTACAATTTCCAGCTATACCCGATCCCCACCATGTTTTGATACATCTCCACCTTCTCGTTGCCTGCCGGAATGCCAAAGCTGTTGAACAGGCTGGCGCCGGAAACGGAATTCTTGAAAGCATGCCCGTAGGCCATGGTGAGCGCCTGATCCTTGGCCACATCGTAGGTGAAACCCAGCGTGACGTGATTCTTCACCACACCCGGCGCAATGATATTGAACGTCATCTCGCTGGGCTGCACGGGATTATCGGTATGGTTATACCCACCACGCAACGTCAATACCGGACTATAGGCATATTCAATGCCGAGCTTATACACATTGACACTACGCCAGCCAAAGCCACGGCAATTATCGCAACCTAAGGAACCCACAGAGCCCGGTGGCAAGCCACCGCCGCCAGGAAACGCGCTGGCATTCGCGCCCGAGTTGGCAATGGCTTTAATACCACCATAATTGATGCGCTGATAATCCATCGCCAACGTAAGCGCGGAGCTGGCCTTGACCGCCACGCCGAGACTGAAGTTTTCCGGAATATCAAAGCCGCCTTGTTCGGCGTACAGCTCCTTGTATTTATCAAAATTGCTCATTTTGAGCTTGCTCGAATAAGCCGCGCCCAAGGTCAAGGCTTCATTGATCACCCCCATCCAGCCCACCCGCACACCAAAGCCGCGCGAGCTATCGTAACCCGCGTTACTCAACTTGCCAGGCGTCATGGAATGCGTGAAAAACTGAAAACCGTCCAACCCGTCTATCTTGAAACGCTGATAAGCCAGCAAGGGCGAAATGCCAATGGAATGGCGCTCATTAAGCTTGTAAGCCAACGTCGGCGCGACAATCACCTGGGCTAAATCCATGTTCAAGCGGCCACTACCGCACAACAGGTTATACGGCCCGGGCGACGGATGGGCAAAGCCACCGCACACCGGGTTGCCCGCCGCGACCTGCCCGCCCGGGTAATCGGTATTCATGCCGCCATTGCCATACACCGTCACCCCCAGCGAAGTGTAGTCATTCAGCATATGGTTGTAGCCAAACTCGGGGATATAGAAATTGGTGCTGCCGCTTTTGGCTTCACCATCCAGCCCGGCCAGGCTGCCGCTGCGGGAAGCCTTGCGCTGCGGGCTAAACCACTCCACGCCGACATCCACCCGATTGCCCACCCAGACCATGCTGGCCGGATTATTCGCACCGCCAAAAGTGTCTTTGCTCATAGCCGTAGCTGCGCCACCCATGCCCTTGGCGGTAATGCCGTAGCCGGATGCAAAATAACCATCGGTGGCCAACACAGGCAGCGCGGCCCCTGCGGCAATACTCAACAATGCAACTTTTAACAGCTTCATCCAACCCTCTTTCTGCGATAGAAAATTCAACGAGGGGCGGATTATGGTGGCGCGCGGCCAACAAGGGAAATAAGCCTTTCTGCTTTACTTATAACCAAATGACGTGGTTCTTGAAGCGCTGTCCCGGCACACCATTGCGCATTAGGCAGCGGCAAAACCTGGGAGAAACCACAGCCTGATTATTTGCGCTGCATAAAAAACACAAACTCACCATCCAGGCTATGGCTGCCAAGCAAGGCATTTCCAGTCTGGCGAGAAAACGCTGCAAAGTCTTGTACCGAACCCGGATCAGTGGCAAAGATTCGTAGTATTTGCCCGGTTGTCATATCAACCAGCGCTTTTTTAGTACGCAAAATCGGCAGTGGACATTTCAAGCCACGGGCATCGAGTTCTTTATCGAAATTCATTTGTTTTACACCTCTTATCCAAGGATGGATCAGCCCCGAAGAAACCTATCTTCAAGTAGTCTACACCGCATAATTTACCCGACCTGACGGCCTGCGCGAATTCCTTCATGAAACGAATCATCTCTTCACTCTTGACCCGGCAATTCATCCGCTATCTGTATGTTGGCGGATTGAGCTTTTTGGTGGATTTTGCCTGCCTGTATTACCTGACCGAGCATATCGGCATGCATTACCTCATCTCGGCCACGCTTGCCTTCAGTCTCGGGCTGACGACCAGCTACCTGCTTTGCCTGGCCTGGGTTTTTGATTTTCGCCGCATGCCAAACCGCTGGCATGAATTCATGGTGTTCAGCGCCATCGGCTTGTTCGGGCTTGTGCTCAACAATCTGCTGCTGTGGCTGTTGACAGAGTACGCCGGTCTTTATTATCTGGTATCAAAAATCATTGCCACAGCGGCGATTCTATTTTTCAATTTTTCCCTGCGTCGCTGGCTACTGTTTTCGCCACCGACAAACCCCGTCGCCACGTTGAAAACTCTGCCATGACCCAAACTGTACTCATCATCGGCGCCGGTCCTGCCGGCCTCACCGCCGCGCTGGAGCTCGCCCGCAACTCGGACATCCGTCCTATCGTGCTCGAAGCGCTGACCGACGTCGGCGGCATATCGCGCACCATCGAATACAAGGGCAACCGCATGGACATCGGCGGCCACCGCTTCTTTTCCAAATCCGACTGGGTGATGGACTGGTGGCGGCAGATGATGCCGCCCGCGCCCGACAAGGATGCCGACGGTTTTTCCGTCATGCCGCAGAGCGATCGCCACCTGTTGATCCGCCCGCGCCTGTCGCGCATTTATTTTCTGCGCCGCTTTTTCGATTACCCGATCTCGCTCTCCGCCAAAACCATGGCCAACCTCGGCCCCGTTCGCCTCGTGCGCATCGGCTTTTCCTACGTCTGGGCCAGCCTGTTCCAGCGCAAACCGGAAAAAAATCTGGAAGACTTTTTCTACAACCGTTTCGGCGGCGAGCTGTATCGCACCTTTTTCAAGGACTACACCGAAAAAGTCTGGGGCGTCGCCTGCCGCGCCATCAGCCCGGAATGGGGCGCGCAGCGCATCAAGGGCTTGTCGATCACCAAAGCCATTCTGCATGCGGCGAAAAAAATCTTCTCCAGCAACAATACGGGCGTGGCGCAAAAAGGCACCGAGACCAGCCTGATCGAACGTTTTCTCTATCCCAAGTTCGGCCCCGGCCAGATGTGGCGCATCGCCGCCGAAGAACTGCGCGGGCGCGGCGGCGAAATTCATTTCGGCTTGAAAGTCGTCACGCTCAAACAGGAAAATAACCGCATCGTGGCTATCGAAACCGAAGACGCCGCAAAAAGTCGGCGCTGGTGGCACGGCGACCATGTCATTTCCACCATGCCCATGCGTGACATGATTCAGGCTTTGCAGCCACCGGCGCCGCACGATGTGCGCACGGTAGCCGATGGCCTGATGTACCGCGACTTCATCACCATGGGCTTGCTGGTCAAAAAGCTCAAACCCCGCCCCGAAGGCAAACCGCCGCGCAACCTGTTGCCCGACACCTGGATTTACATTCAGGAACCGGATGTCAAAATCGGCCGCCTGCAAATTTTCAACAACTGGAGCCCGGCGCTGGTCAAGGACGCCGACACCATCTGGATGGGTCTCGAATACTTCTGCCAGGAAGGCGACGAACTGTGGCGCATGGGCGATGAAGAATTTTCACGTTTCGCCATTGATGAGCTGGCGAAGATCGACCTCATCGACCCCGCCGACGCACTCGACTGGCACGTCGCCCGCGTGCCCAAGGCTTACCCGGCCTACTTCGGCAGCTACGACCAGTTCGACACCCTGCGCGAATTTGCCGACGGCATAAACAACCTGTTCCTCGTCGGCCGCAACGGCATGCACCGCTACAACAACCAGGACCACTCGATGGTCACCGCCAAGCTCGCGGCGGAGGCCATCCTCGCCGGTTCAAATGACAAGTCAGGGATATGGTCGGTGAATGTGGAAGAGGAATATCACGAAGAAAAAAGCAGCAACCCTGCCTAGCCACGATGAGGCGCAACATAAGGCTGGTTCAAAGGGCTTACCGGCCAATCCGCCCGATAATTCCTCACAGTCCAGTGCAGAAACATGGCAGCCAATAACAATGCCGCAATGCCAAGGCGGGGAACACATATCCGCTTGATGGAAGCCATGCCATCGTGTGCGCCATGATCCACTGGCTTGGCGATGAGCGCAAAGGCGATAGCCGCAAAAAAAAGATATTGCAGATGGTACAGCCCTGCATCCAACAAGCCGATCACCAAAAGAAACGCCATAAGGGCCACACCCAACACCGCCTTGCCATCTTTGCTTGCCTTCCAGGCTAAGCGCCCTGATATCCCCTGTTTAACCAGCAAGACAAGTAGCAAGAAACCCCCGACGCCCCAGTCTGACAAGACCTGCAAGATGATGTTGTGCGGTTGAAAACTCTGTGCATCCCACATCAGTTGCAAACGCACAAAGCCATTTCCCCCCGCACCGAAAATCATGGTGTAGGGGTCGCGTAGGGCATCTATCGTTTTCAGCCACAAGGTCAATCTGCCGGACGAAATACCATCCATGCTGCCGCTGCTCCATTGACGAAAAAAAGCATTCAAGAAACCCATGGATGGGTTACCTACGTCAAACAACAGCGCCAATGCGATAGCCGCACTGACTTCAAGGCACCAGCCACGCCATTTTGAACGCTGATCCGTCCCCAGAATAATCAGGAAAAATGCCAAAGCCCACGCCAGCATAGAAGCCCTGCTGCCTGACCAAAAAACCAAACCCAGTCCAATGATCCGTGCCAGAACAAATAACCATTTCTCGGTTTGGCGGTATCCGACATCATGATAAAGAAATACGCTCATCAACCCGGCTGTCATGGCCAGATGGCGGATGTTGCCGAAAATTGGCAGCATGACCCAGTTAATAACACCATCAGCACTATCGACCAATCGATAGCAAATAATAATCAAGCTCAACGCAACCGCCACTTGCAGCACTTTCAGGGCATCTTTGCTTTTGGCGAAAAGTTGTGAATAGAGGATCACGAGGAGCGGCAAAATCAACCAGTGAACATCACGCGCCAAAGCAGGTAAAAACTCGCCACCCAGTGCATCAGAAAGAAAAACCCAAATGGCAAACGCGGCATAGGCGAACAAACTGCGTTGACCGATACACACTTCGTTCACTGACAACATGAGCAAGCACAAAACAGCGATTGCGCAGAATAAAACCGGGTCGAGCAAAAAGTAACTTCCGGGTACTGGCCACCAACCGATGAATACAACCGCAACCGCCATCAAGTTGATGAGTGAGAAAGTCAGGCGGGTGTTTTTTGTGGACATTCAGTCTTCCTGAGTTTTTCAAAAACTCGGCGCTGGTGACACGGCGGCTTGATGCTGCGTTATCGCACGGCAGGCGTAAAGCGCCCCATCGGCAACCGCCGCCAGCGGCGCAACGCCGGGAACAGGTTGTGGTGACACGACCCAATCCACGGCGGTATCGGCACACACGGCCAAGCGGTTGGATGCCTTTTCCACAAGCGCCCCACGCCGTTGCCACTCAGCAAATTTTTGCTGTGAAAACACCACGCCTATGCCCTGCGTCTTGCCCCAGTAACTGGCGGTATGGAGTTTGAACCACACGGTCATTTCGCGCTCTGGCCACGCCACTGTTTGGCCACTACGGATGTACGCGGCAAACGGATGCACCGCCGCTTGCGGATTCAGCCAGCGCGCCTCTTCAACCCGTTGTGTGTCGCTGCGCCAATCCCAGTGGGTGATAGTGATTGCAACCAGGGCGATGACCAGCATCGTGACTGGCAGCGCCGCGCCGCGTCGTCGTGGAAACTGACCAAGGCAAAACGCCAGCAGCAAAGGCAAGAACCACACCGCCCCGGCCACCAGCCCGTGCAGCGCCACGGCGCCATGCCACCAACTGCCGATAAACCGCGCACCGGCAATTTCAAGCTCCACAACCAATCCCGGCAACGCCAGTAGCCAGAGCGCTATCAGCATCACCCAAAGTATCTTGCGCCATTCGCAAACCTTCTCTGCCAGCAGGGCCAGATGCTGCCTGGAGACAAAACTTGCCCCGCAGATCAACCAGACAAGGGGCTGGAGCAACGTGGCATCCAGGGTCATCGAGACGAGCAAGAGGCCAGTCAGCAAAGCGCCATTACGCGAAAAAACCAATGCCCGTTGCAGCACATCCAGCAAGGCAACCGCCGCAACCGGGATGGCCAGCCAGAATACCCGCCAGGGTTGCCCCTGCACCACGATTTCAAGCGGCAACCAATAGGCAATAATCAGCGCCAGCATTAACCCGCCGCAAGCCAGCGCCAGCAAACGTGCATACAGCGCCTGCCATCGCGGGTTACCCGCCCGGACACCAGCAAGCAGACCGGCCAATGCGGTGAAATACACCGGCAGACGATTCTCGCCCAGCGGCTTGAAAAGAATATCCGACGCGCCATACAAATAATCCAGCCATTCGCCACGCATCAACTGCAAGTGCGGGATATCCGGATTGGCCATGCCGATGGCGATCAGCGCCAGCGCAGGAATGAACGTTAGCGGCACGATCCAGCGCATCGGCATGCGCGTAATGATTACCAGCGCCAGCGGCCAGATGCCGAGCAAAGGGTGCAACAAGCAAGACAATAACGCCAGCGCACCAGCCCACCACGCCCTGCCAGCAGCAAGCAGCGCCACCGCCAGCAAGCCGCATGGCATGGCCCACGAGCGTGCCGTGGCGAAGTTTTCGTTGAGCACGAAGATGGATGCATTCGGCGAGTAGCTGACAGAGATCACCACGCCGAACAGCACCGCAAAGCGCCCGGGCAGCGTATTGCCAAGCATGTTGCGCGCAAGAAAAAATAGCGCCGCAACCCACAGCGCGCCGCCGGTGAGCGTGACCAGCCGCGCCGCCATATCCAGCCCCAGCGCGCGCACCAACTCGCCATAAATCGGCGTGAATAAGCTCAGGCTGCCTTGCGAGCCGAAGCGGAAGAACAGGTCGCCGGCCAGCGCATCGGGGTAGATCCAGTGCGTGCTGATCAACCCATACACACGCGCATCGTGCCAGATGCCTTGATAGGGGTTATTCAGCAGCCAGAGCAGAAAAGCCAGCAGCCAAAGGGTCAAGACGGGCAAAACCCGCCGTGTCACCAGCGCGCCCCGCAGGAAGTACCCTTGGGGTGCCGACTTTTCCGGCGCGATCACGTCGGCTCGCGCCTCACTCGCCCTTGACCACATGCATGAACGCTGTTTCCAGCGACAGCGTCGGTTTGACCTCGATCACCGTATGCCCGCCAGCTTCCAGCGCGTGCAGGGTTTGCCATAATGCGGTGCGCGGCACTTCAACCACCCAGCGGCCACCGGGTTCCGTTTGCATATCAGCCAGCGCCGCCGCGCCCTGGCTGCGCACCAGCACGCGGTCATCCTCGCCGGCGAGTTCCGCCGGTGAGCGCACGGCGCGCAGTTCGCCCTTGTGGATCAGGCCGAAGCGGTCGGCCAGGCGCTCGACATCATGCAACACATGCGAGGTCAAAAAAATCGTGCCCCCCTGTTGCCGGTAGTCGGCCAGAATATCCACCACCTCGCGGCGGCCGATCGGATCAAGGCCAGAGAGCGGCTCATCCAGGATCAACAAGCGCGGCTGCACGGCGAGCGCATGCGCCAGCGCCGCGTGCTGCGCCATGCCCTTGGAAAACCCGCGCACGGTTTTATTCGCCACTTCACCCAGGCCAAAACGGCCGAGCCATTGCATGCAATGCGCTTTTTGATCGGCCACCTTGCGTTGATGCAAGTTCAGCCCCATACCCAGAATTTCCAGCGGCGTCAGGTAATCCGGCAGGCTGGGGTTTTCCGGCACATAGCCGAGGCCCGTGCGCGCGGCGCTCTCACTCACATCGCAGCCAAAAAGCCGCGCCTGGCCAGCCGAGCCACGCATCACGCCGGTGAGAATTTTAATCAGCGTGCTTTTGCCCGCGCCGTTGGGGCCGATAAAGCCAAACGTCTCGCCTTCGGCAACCGTCAATGAAACGCCCTTCAGGGCTTCAAATGGCGGCGAAGCCCAGCGGCGGGGATAGGTTTTTTTCAAGTCATGGATGTCGATGGCAAGGGTCATTTTTATCACCGGCGAGGCGGGGAGTTGCGTAAAACAATCTGTCCGTTCTTGGCAATGGCAAAACCAAAGCCGAACGGGTCGGCAGGCACGGCGGCAATCAGCCCGGCACGCGCCAGTTCATCCAGCGTAGTCGGCGCGCGTCCGGTACGGGATTGATAGGAAGCTGCGGCGACGCGCAGCTTCTGGAGATTTTTCAGCCGCACCACGCGCTGTTCAAGATAACGGCGAAAATCCGGCCGTTTGGCCTGTTTGGCCATCACATCAACCACGCGGATGGCCAACTCGGTATCTTCGGTTTTATCCAGCCAGATCGCAGCCAGATTCTGCATCTGCACGCGATTGTCGCCTTCCGGCAACCTTTCCGCCGCCTCACGCAAAGCCAGCGAGGCGCCTGCTGCATCGCCCTTGAAATGCAGCAGGTTGAAGGCGTAATAAAACGCCGGCTGGTAATCGAAAGGTCGCGCCTGGCTGGCGCGATAGAGTACGTTTTGCGCGGCATCCAGCTGTCCGACCCAGGGCAGGATCGCGGCGGCAATGTAGTAATTGTCCTCATGCGCCGGGTTGAGCCAGGAAACGTCGCCTTGCACCTTGGCCAGCACCGCGTAATCTTCAGCCTGCATTTTTTCAGTCGCCACGACCAGGGCGCGAATCGCCGCCACATCGGCTGCCAGATAAGAT
>ENA-UPTA01002379-UPTA01002379.1-activated-sludge-metagenome-genome-assembly--contig:-NODE-2379-length-19539-cov-4.378670_pt1 | contig 19539 bp, 17 predicted proteins | sample MGYA00238184_ERZ773361 | MGnify/ENA primary metagenome ERZ773361 (study PRJEB29100, sample SAMN05720205) | activated sludge metagenome | isolation source: anaerobic digester from wastewater...
GGTTTGGACGGCGTTCCTTACCCTGCTGGTCTGGCTGCTGTTGGGCTGGTCGGAATATGTGATGATCCAGGCGTTCGGGATGTCCGGCACGATTTCCTTTATGGGGGCAATCCTGATTATGGTGGCGATCTGCCTGGCCGTGGCTCTTCCAAGCGCTCCCGGATATGTCGGGATCTACCACCTTGCGGCCCAGGCCGTGCTGATCGAGCTGTATCATATACCCGCAGATAAGGCTTCCGCGTTTGCGATTGTCCTGTGGCTTTCGCAAATCGTCCCGCTGATCATTGCGGGCCTTGTCTCCCTTAACCGCATGAACATCACGTTCCGGGAGATCGTTCATGTCCAGGAAGAAGCCCAGCCGGAAGAGTCGTGAGGTTGTTGAAGGATCGAAAGGTCTTCTTCCCTCACCCCAACCGCTGTCCTCCACGTCATTCAATGGAGCTGTTGAGAAATCGCAAAAAACTCCCTCACCCCAACCCTCTCCCGGAGGGAGAGGGGGTGTTGTCAGGGATTGTGGACCAGTCTCGCCGACTATCGAACGAGTGCTGTGTAGAGTCCGATCCACAATTCAACGGTATGAAATGATCGCTCCGGGGGAGGGCGTTCTTGTTGCTGTTTCCGGCGGGCCGGATTCGACCGCGCTGCTGTTGGCGTTGTGTGCGCTGGCGCGCGAGTTCGGCTGGGCGCTGCGTGTGGCGCATGTAAATCACGGATTGCGCGGGGAATACTCTGATGAGGATGAGCGGTTTGTTCGCGATCTAGTCACACCACTAGATATCCCGTTTCATCGAAAGCGAATCCCTGTTGCGCAGTTCGCCGCCGAAGAGAAAGAGAACCTGGAAGCAGTCGCCCGTCGTGAGCGCTATGAGTATCTCATCCATCTGGCTCGGCGATACCGTTGCGCCTGCATCGCCACAGGCCACACATTGGACGATCAGGCCGAGACAGTCCTTCATCACGTTGTTCGTTCCAGCGGGATAGAGGGGCTGACTGGTATCGCGCCGGTGTGGACCGTTGAGAACTGCCGGGTTGTCCGCCCCCTGTTGGATCTGACACGAAAAGAAGTTCTGGAATTTCTTCAGGCGCAGGAATCCCCGTTCCGGGTTGATGAGAGCAATGCCGACCTCAATCTGACCCGGAACTTCATTCGGCATGAGATCCTGCCCCGATTGGAGCGGATCAATCCGCGTGTGCGTGAGGCCCTCGCGCGACTGGCAGATATCGCGCGCCTGGAGACGGACGCCCACGACTTGGCCGATGAACAATGGCTGGACCGATTCGCTCAACGAACGGGCCGGGAGATCGCCGTCTCCAGGGTGGAGTTCCTTCTTCTTCATGCGGCGGGTCAACGGCGGATCGTCCGGCGTTTGCTGTCTTGGATCGCGCCGGATCTTCACCCGACTCTGGAGATCATCGACACGATTCGGGAGTTGGCCTCCTCCACGAAAGGGGGACGGCGCTGTGTGTTTCGGGGGCATGGCGTGGTATCGCGTCAGAAAGACCGGCTGGTGTTCGCGCCCTGCGATTCGGTGACCCGCTCGAAAAGAACCGGTTCCCGCAAGCCGTCGGGATAATCGAAGAACAGAACCGGCTCGAATCTCTCCCCTTTCATCTTGAACAGCAGTGGACAGTCAGCGAAATAGGGGCGCAGGCCCAATGGAATTTCCATCCCGCATTCCTTCAGCGGTGCCTGGCCCGCCAGGTAGGCTGCCAGCTGTTCCGGTCGCCATTCCTGCGCGACGAAGATCTTTTCACCTGGCTTTCGGACACCTTTCACCCACAGGTGATAACGGAAGTAGTGCGCCGCCTGGTACACCTCCGTGACCAGCACACTATTGGGAGGAACGAACCGGACAATGCGTTCCGTGGCCGCCTGGGGGATCGTGTTTTTGCTCTGATCCACCAGCGACCAATTCGAGACAATCAGGACAGGGACCAGCAGATAGAAAAGAATGCTCCAACGTCCCCGTAGGAACCTTTCCGCCACAACCTGCATCCCCACCGCGATCCAAAACGCCACGAGAAAAAAGCAGGGCAGCGCGAATACAGTGGCATCATCCACGCGATACCCCAGAGCGAACACGGCATTGAGTAGAAATGCGGGAAAGGTCAGGTAGAATAATGGGCGATTCTTGCAGAGACATTCCCACAGTCCGACCGCCGCAAGAAAACATCCAACCGAGAAGAACTGGAAATAGAACAGCGACGCGAACCAATGGGTTTGCTCATACCACAAATCATGCCAGGAGAATCCCATCATGCGCCCGTGGAATTTGGTTCCCAGGGCGAAGCGGATGAAGTCATCCATGGTCCGAATGCTGACTTCGATGTAGGGGCAATCCGAGCGCGAACGGATGAACAGGTAGGCGTATTGGGACAGAGAAAGCGCCGCGCAAGCGACACATATCCCCCAAAATCCGGGCTTTCTCAAAACGGAACGGTCCACGGCGCAGACAAACAGGAAAAGTCCGGGCAGCCAGAAGATCGAACTGGCGTGATTGCCGAACGCGAGGGCATAAAGGAACACTGCCGCTGTCAACCAGCGCGATTCTCTTTCCTGTTGCCACCGGACAGCAGAATAGGCGATGCCCGCGAAGAAAAGCATCTGCAAGGCGTAAACCTCCGCCACAATGCACTGGCTCCAGAACCGCCTGCTGAATGCCAGGACCAGGACGGCAGCGGAAGCGATCAGAGTGTCTTGAGTGATCCGCCGGAATACGAAGAACAGCAGTGCAACCGCCCCCGCGCCCAACAGAGCGGAAAGGAGGTTCTGGCCATAGGCCGGTTCCTTCCAGGGGAGAAGCCCCATCAGATGGTTCAGCAGAAGGTATTGCGGATATCCGGTGCTGTGGGGGATTCCGAGAATCTTGCCGAGAAAGTGGAATTTGGCGGTATCGCCGCGATAGCCTGTCCCCGGCAGAAGTGTGAGCCAGTAAATCACCAACGGCAGCAGGAAATGGGCTGCTGCTGGAAGGAGATTTCGCCGGGCATTTGTGGTCATGATAAGTCCGAGACGGAACAGCCGTGTTTCGAAGCAAGATCATGGCGCAGATGCGCGGGAAGATCGAGGGGAGAGGAACCGGCATTGGGGATTGGGGATTGCGGATGGCGGCGCGTAGGGGCAAGGCATGCCTTGCCCCTACGCTTGGTTTATACTCCGTTGTTGTATATTCCATCTTTGACCGGAGAGGTGCTCGCCATGAAAAGGTATCGAATTCTTGCCCTGATGACGACGATAGGAGTGCTGATGGCCATGTCAGGAACGGTTGACGCGAAAGAGAACAAACGGGAACGGACGGTGTTGTATTTAACGAAGTCGTCCGGTTTTGAGCACAGTGTAGTCCAGCGCAGCGGAGATCGGCTGAGCCACTCGGAGCAGATCATGGTGGAGCTGGGCGCAAAGAACGGATTCCGCGTGGTTTGCACCAAGGATGCCGGGATGATCAACGCCAAGAATCTGGCGAACTTCGACACGGTGATGTTCTACACCACGGGCGATCTGACCCAGCCCGGCGAGAAAGACAGCGGCTCCGTGATGACCGAAGAGGGCCGGAAAGAGCTGTTGGACTGGATTCGTGCGGGCGGCGGATTTTTCGGGTCGCATACGGTGACCGATTCATTCCATGGAAATGAAGAATTCATGGCCATGATGGGCGGAGAGTTCCTGACTCATGGAAAGCAGCAGTATACGAATATCAAGGTAGTCGATCCGAAGTTCCCGGCGATGATCGGCCTGCCGGTCGAGTTCCGCATGATCGACGAGTACTATGTGAATAAGAACATCAATCTCGGCAAAGACATGCACATTCTGCTGATGCTGGATACGGCGGGCATGGAGGGCGATGCGTACCAGATTCCGCCGTACCCGATTACCTGGTGCAGCAGCTACGGACAGGGGCGTGTTTTTATTTCCCCGCTGGGACACCGTGAGGACGTTTGGGAAATGCCGATGTTCCAGGGAATGATTGTCAAAGCGCTGAACTGGACGTTCGGCGATGTTCCCGGCGATACAGCCCCGAACTACGCGGAGTTTCTGAAGTAGTCGTGTTTGGCGCGTCATCTGCCCTCACCCCAACCCTCTCCCGGTGGGAGAGGGAGAAGAACGTTGGACGAATGAGGATCATGCCCGATTGCTGTGACGGGTGACGAAATGAGAATCAGTTACGACTCCGAAGTGGATGCGCTCTATATTCGGCTGGTTGAAGGGGAGCACGAATGCCGAACGATGCGGCTGAATGAGGACATCGCTCTCAATATCGGCCCCGGGGAAACGCTGGTTGGGATAGAGGTTCTTGATGCAACAAGAATCATCGGCCAAGGGCGATTGCCTTCGGTTGTCTTGGAGAATCTGCTTGTGGAGACACAATGAGAGGAGGTTCGCACAGCATTGCCTGGGGCGGGTTTGTGACCCGCCCTTTTTGCCGATGTGTTTGAAATCCGTGATTGACAGGACCGGAAGGAGGGCTATAGAATCGCTTCGTGATGCAAATGCGCTGAAGAAGGTACAGGAATCGCCAAAAAACAGCCATGAAACGTCGGGACGCACTCAAGATCATAAGAAAATACTACGCGGAAGGCGGTCGAGTCAGGAATCGTATTGAAAAAAGAGCATTGAGCGAGTCGAAAAAACAAAAATACAAGAAAGGCTTTGAAGTCAGAATCGTTGTCGAAGACGACACCGAGTATCAGGAGCTGATCCAGGCGCTCTGCATTTGCGATATTACGGCAGGCCGTCCCTATGCCCACCATAGCTACTGGATTGTTCCAATCTATGGGAAGAAACAAGTTGAATGGTTTGAAGAGGAAATCATATAGATCCCGGAAACATGGTCAAGTCGATGCGGCGAATTCTCTGTAATGAAACCCCATGACGATCCCATGGACAACCCCTTACACTGTCATTACAATATAAGACACTGATGCGGATGGAATTCCTGTGGGATGAGCGAAAGAACGTATCGAATCAAAGGAAACACGGTGTTTCCTTTGAGGAGGCACAAACCGTATTCTTCGATGAAAGTGCGTTCGAATACGACGATCCCGACCACTCTGAGGAAGAAGAGCGCTTTTTGATGTTGGGGCTCAGCTGCAGGTTGCGGATTCTTGTTATCTCGTACTGTTTTTCTTCGCAGGAAGAGAGAATCCGCATCATCTCGGCCAGAAAGGCAACTCGAAAAGAGAGCAGAATCTATGCGAGAGGCGAACCATGAGGAAAGAATATGATTTCTCCAAGCTGAAAGGCAGAGAGAATCCCCATGCGGGCCGTCTAAAAAGACAGGTCACCATGCGTCTTGGAGTGGATATCATCCATTATTTTAAGGGTATGTCTGAGGAGACCGGAATTCCCTATCAGCAACTGATCAATCTATATTTGCGTGATTGCGTTGAACGCAACCGGAAATTGGCGATCAAGTGGGAATCGCGCTCCAGGACTTCTGTTTGAATTCTCCCAAATCTTCCCACAGGAATTGAATCGAAGCATGTCACTATTCTCCCATCCACTGCTGCCATACCGTGAAGAGACGCTCTCTTGCGGGGCGAATTTCATCTCCAAGGAGGTCTCCTCAGTGCCCATTGTCGCCATTGACGTCTGGGTGTCCGTGGGGGCCGCGGAAGAACCTGAAAAGTATCTTGGCCTGTCGCACTTTTACGAGCACATGTTCTTTAAAGGGACCAAGAACCTGGGAGTCGGCGAGATGGATCGCGCGATCAAGGGCCTGGGCGGATACAACAACGCCGCCACGGCCTGGGATTATACGCATTACTATGTCGTTGTGCCCTCTCCCGGCTGGCAGCGCGCCATGGAGGTATTGATCGATGCCTTGCGGTTCCCGCTGTTCGATCCCCAGGAGATCGAGAGCGAGCGGCAGGTGATCTACGAGGAAATCAAGCGTCACGAGGATACCCCGTGGTCCAAGTTCTACGAGAGATTCGACGAAGCGGCCTATGCTCGATGCCCATACAGCCGGAATATCCTGGGCACATTCGAGAGTCTGGCGGGAATCGACCGGGATGTATTTTTGGAGTTTCTACGAACGAAATACACTCCCGAACATATCACGGTGGTGACTGTGGGGAACATTGACCGCAACGAGGTCCGGGACCGGTTGGAGCATTTTCTGGACGGATTGGCTCCATCCGACGGCAACGTGACAAACGGCGCTTTCGAGATGATCGACTCGCCTCGGACATTCGATTTGCACATGCCCATCAACCAGAGCTATCTTCTTCTGGGACATCCGACGCCGCGAATCGCCGGAACTCGCGATGAGGCAGTCCTGGATCTCGCGTCGATTCTGCTCGGCGAGGGGCGCTCGTCCCGCTTGTATACCTTGTTGAAAGAAGAACTGGGGCTGGTTTCCTCGGTCAGCACTTCCTGCTGGTCTCAGGTCAGGGCCGGTTTATTTGTGACCGAGGCGGTGACCGATGAGGAGAATCTTCCGGAAGTCGAAAAACGCATCCTGGACGAGCTGAACCGCCTGTGCTCCGCTCCGCCCGATGAGAAGGAGTTGGAGCGCGGCAAGAAGATCGCGCTTGCCAATTACGCTTTTTCAAACGAGACGGTTTCCTCTATCAGCCACACCTATGGATCATCCCAGATCCTGGGCGATATCGAGCATGTTGTCCGGTATCCCGATATGATTCAGTCCATCACTTCCGAGGAACTCTCCGGGACGTTGAGCCGTTATCTGCGGGAGAATCTCTTATGCGTGGGCCATCTCCTGCCGAAAGAGGGAGAGCCGGTCGAAGATGGGGAGTTTGATCCGATGGATTGAACATCGGGCAAACATGTTCAGATTAACCGGATATCAACCTGTCTGCCTGTTGTTGCGCTCTTCACCGCACCAAATACCATGGACAGGCTCTTGATGTTCTCTGTGCATAAGGTCTCCGGCACCGCGCCGGATTCGACACACTCAATGAACTCGCGAATCACCCCGACATGCCCACCGACACGGTCGGCGGGGTCGAGTGATGGGATCTCCAAATCCTTCCACTTGGACTGAAAGCCGCCGGTTGCCTCCACGGCTTGCGCCCGGAATCCCTGTGCGCCATCCCAGGTGACACTTCCCCGCTCGCCGAGAATCCGCCAGTCGCACTCCCATGTTGTGTTGAGACCCTCGGCGCACCAGCTGCCGCGATAGGTATAAACGATCCCGTTGCTCATCTCAAAGATCGCGACAGCGGAGGCATCGTGATCGTACCAGGACCCGGCGGGATTCCATTCCTTGCAGTACACCGCGACCGGATCTGCCCCCATGATGAGCCGAGCCGCGTCAAACGTGTGAATCGCCATGTCGAGCAGTAAGACATGCCTCATCCGGTCGCGGAATCCGCCGAAGTGTGCGCCGATATAGAAATCGCAGTTCACCGTGGTGATCGGCCCGATTGCACCGGAATTGAGAAAGGCCTTCAGGCGTCGAATGTTCGGGTCATACCGGCGGTTTTGAATAACTGCATAGATCTTTCCGGCTTTCTGTGCGGCAGCGACCATCGTCCGGGCGTTTTCCATGCTGTCCGCCAGGGGTTTTTCGCCGAGGACATGGCAACCGTGCTCCAGCGCGGTCAATGTGATTCCCAAATGCGCCTCCGGCACGGTGATATCGAACACAATATCCGGGCTTGTCTTCTGCAGAACCGGCTTGAGTTCCGTGCCCAAGACTGTCTGATCCAGACGGTATTCCTCGGCTCGCTTTCGAGCCGACTCCGGATTGATATCCACCAACCCGACGATCTCGATATCCTCCATGTCTGCCAGAAGATGGAGCCATTCCGCCGCCATCGCACCGCATCCGGCCATAACCGCCCGATGTTTCTTCATGCCGATTCCACCTCATGGGAAAAAGGATCTGCATCTCCGCGCCACTATGCGGATGCTCCGGCCAATCGGCAAGAGCGGCCTGTAGGAGAGAATCCCTCACCCCGGCCCTCTCCCGGCGGGAGAGGGAGAAGAGTTCGGACGCTGGATTCCGGCTTTCGCCGGAATGACGGAACGCGGGGTAGGTGGTGCAGGAGCAATCCCCCCGTGGTTGCCCCGCACCAGAGAACGCGAACCGCTGGACGGACAGCACGACACGTAATAAGATGAAAGACGTATTCCATTTCTGAAAAGAAACCTGAGGAGGAGCAGATTGATGACAGGTTATTCCGGTTATACTCGGATCTTGCGCGGCATATTTGTGTTATTGACGTTCGCGGCGGTTGTTCCGGCTGGGATTGCTGCCCCGCTGGAGGATATTCGCCTGGGCGTGATTCTCACCACGGCCAAGGAAGATCACTGTTTCATGTTCGGGCCTTATGCCATTTCCGAACAGAAGTCCAAAGAATATCTCAGCGGTTTGGCGCACGAACTGGCTTTTACGAAAGATCTTCCAAGACCCTGGCCGGAATGGAAATTCGTCAGCCTTTCGGCGGTCTATTGCCATGCCGGGCCGGAAGGGGCACAGGCTTTCCTTTCCATCGCACAGGAACCGAAACGAATTGCGAACTGCACCACTCTGGAGAAACTCCTGGAAAGGTGCAACTGCGTGGTTCTGGTGAACACCGGCGGGAAGGGTGAGGCGAACCTTGAACTGGTCTCAAAATGCCTGGAAGCCGGTCGCCCCGTGTTTGTGGATAAGTTCCTTGCAGCAACCGCAAGCCAGGCGCATCAATTGATCGAACTGGCACAACAGAACGATGTCTCCCTGATGTCCTCTTCGTTCCTTCTGTTCAGCGAACCGGGCCTGGAAGCGAAAGCGAAACTCAGTGATGCCGGTTTGACCAAAGTTACCAGCGGCGGCTGGGATGGCGGCAATATCGCGGGCGATATCCATCCCATTTCGCATATTCTGATGATGACCGGCGAGCGGAAACCCGTCTGTGTCCGATGCGAGCAGACCGATGCCGGGTGGAAAGCGATTGTAACATTTGACGACGGAGTGATCGGGGAACTGGCCCCCCGAAAGCCCAACACGGTGTTTGAACTATATTCGATCAGCGAGGGAGCCACCTATTATGCTCACTATGAGAACCGTCACACCCGGCCTTCCTCGATTACTACCTTGCAGCATTTCTTTGATTACGTGCGCGGCAAAGGGCCGGGCGTGTCGCCCATGGTTATGGAAAGTGCGCTTGCGATCTGGGAGACAGCCGCGAAGGCACGCGAAGCCGGAAAGACCGTCATGATCGGCGAATAACAGCACAGACAAACAAGGAGGCAAGAGCATGTCAGAAAGAATTACATTGCGAACAGGATTACTCATTACCTGCATCTTCGGAATCTGTATCGGCCTGACTCTGTTCGGTACCGGGACGGCCTGGGCCGCGAAGTCGCTGAAAATTACCGATCTGGAGATTCACACGCCCACTATCGCCGTTCCGTATTATCATTACACGGCGAAGTTGAATCTCCCGAAACCCAATACGATTTCCGTGAAGGAAATCAAGATCAATTCCGAACCGGAGCGGAACTACTTCCTTTTGGACGAAGGCGAGACGCTGGACCCGAACCGTCCGAAGGAGTGGCGACGGATGGCACTGGCCTACCGGGTAAAGGACCCGAATGTCAAAAAAGTGTACTCGAATCCGACCCTTGTGGGGCGGATGGATTGGCAGAACGGCGAGAGTTACGAGGTCGAAATCACCCTGCAGCTCGGTGATAACGAAAAGAGCCTTTATCAGGGCAAAGCTACCGCTGCCGCCCCTGCCTCGGGCGGCTATTGGGACCCGGCCTGGAAAAACTATCAAAGCGCGGTGGTGAGCGAATCCGAGGGGATTGCCCGGACCCGCGAACCGGTTGAACTCACGCTGATGATTTACCCCGATACGATCCAGGACCCCGCCCGGGAAATCCGCGTGGTGCAATATGACGGCAGCAACCGGACCCAACAGGAAATCGCCAGCCAGGTTATCGACTCCCATGAGATCAATATGACCGACGCTCCGGCATACAACGCCAAAGGGGAACTTCTACCGAAAATGATGGTTCCCACACGCTGCATAACCGTCCTGTTCATGGCCTCGGTGGAAGCGAAATCGAGCGGTGTGTACCTGGTGTTCTACAACAATCCCGATGCGAAAACGCCCAGCTACCCCAGTGATCTGAAGGTTTCCGGTAATCCCCCCGGGGTGGTGATCGAAAACGATTTCTACCATCTGAAAATGCACAAACTGACCGGGATGTTGGATGAATTGACTCTCAAGTCCAAGCCGGGACTCAAGTTTGTGCACAAGAAGGAGACGAACGGGGCGATCCAATGGAATCCGGATGCGTATGCCCCTCCACGGGCCTGGGTGCATACCTCTGACTGGGAACCCGGTAAGTATGACTATGAATACGAAGAAACACGCGGGCCGCTGGTATACATTACCAGGAACTGGGGTGAGATGCCTCAAATGTCGGAGTTGGTTTGTTCAACGGTTTACAAGTTCTATGCGGGACTTCCTTACTACACATTCAGTACGACCGTTCATGTACGTCACGATGTTACCGTGCAGGTGATCCGCAACTCCGAAGTCGTGTTTGCACGAGAATGTTTTAATGAGGCAGCCTGGTGGGATGCCGCCCAGGGGAAGGCCGAGACGCGGCGCATTGTCGATTACCCCGACTTGACTGAGTGGACCCTGGCGGACAATACGCCATGGGTAGCGTTTTTTGATCGTGCCAAGGATTGCGGCTATGCGGGAATTCAAATGGAATATATGAACGGGGGCCTGATGGGGAAACTTCAGACGCTGAATCCGTATATGTACATCACCGTCGGGCCATGGTTGTACTGGACACGCGCTCTGATCTACCCATACGGGAGCAATAATCCGCAGCATCTGATCAAAGTCCCGGAAGGCTCGGTTTTCCTGGAGAAGTGGGCTTACCTGCCATTCGAACTGGCCGACGGCGACAGCCCGTTCAAGGATGTGGAGAAATTGAGCGGGGTTCTGCCGAAGCCGCTCCATGTTCACCTGGAGGAACCGATCAGTCCGGAAATGCAGGTCCCGGAAGAAATCTACATCGAGCCGACCAAGACCGGGTGGGAAGAGTAGCCATCCGGGAACAAGAGAGAATAGTCGGGGGCGATTCGTTCGGTACAGGATCGCCCCCGTGGTTTTTTAGATAACCATGAAGAATTCTCATTTCTGGATGGCCGTCGGTATTTTCCTTGTGGCGCTCGTGCCGCGACTACTTTTTGCGTTCGCTCCGCATCCCCCTCTATTCTCGGACATGGAGGATTACGACCGCGCGGCGGTCAGTTTCCTGATGGGGCATCATCTTGCGATGTCGCCCGATTACCTGGCTTATCGCCCGCCCGGATATCCTCTTTTTCTTGCGGCGATTTATTGGACCGTGGGAAGAAACCTGACCCTCGTGCGTGTTGTGCAGGCGGTTCTTTCTGCGGGGTCGTGTGTTCTTCTATATGTGCTCGCGGCCATTCTCCTGCGAAATGAGAAGCGGTCTCTTCTGCGATCTGGAGTTCCTTTCCTGAGCGGATTGCTGTTTGCGCTGTATGAAAGTCACATTTTTCTTTCCGGCGTCTTTCTGACTGAGACGCTATTTACATTCTTGCTGTTGCTTTTCTTTCTGTTCCTCTGTGGATTTTCGGATCGACCTGTATTTCGTCTATCGTCAGCTTTCCTTCTGGGAATCCTCGCGCTTATTCGTCCCACAGCGGTTCTCTATCTCCCGGTTATTTTCTATGTTGAGGTGCAACGTCTCGGCGATGGGGAAAAGTGGGAACGGCGGGGATGGCTGGCCAGGCGATGGATCTTGCACCTTCTTCTGTTCCTTATTCCGATGATTCCGTGGACGGTTCGGAACGCATTGGTTCTTCATTCCTTTGTTCCGATTTCAACGAATGGTGGTGTCAATTTCTACATCGGTCATCACCCCGGATATTCGTATTGGTCTACCGGCGCAAAAGAGGTCATCCGTGCCCAAACCGATTTGAACGAGGTAGAGGAAAGCCGTTTATTTTTCCGTCTGGGTCTGGACTACATTCTGGAGCACCCCGGGCAGACTCTGGTGGATACATGGCGGAAAATAGTTTATCTACTCAAGCCGGGAATTCCGGTGTGGCCGATGGGGGACCAGGGATACGATCTTCGGTTCGCCCTGTTTCCACTTTTGCGAACAATAAGGGTAGATTGGAATTGGCTGTTCCTGATCCTGTCGATTTTCGGGGGAGTGCTGATTTGGCGGGAAATTCCGATGAGCCGCGCGATGCACCTGGTGGTATTCTTTCACATCGTGGCGGTTTTGATCTACTTTGCGCGTGCCCGGTTTCGTGTGCCGCTGGAACCGGTGTTTTTATTGTGGGGTGTTTATGCTCTATTGCGGAGCATGGTTGAAGTTGGAGATCGTTTTCGTCGTGGAGATTGATCCGAAGGGGCATTGAGGGCGGGACGCCCCCGCTCCCCTGGCATCTGCCAACCGTTACCCCTCGCGGCATTCCGGCGCAGGCCGGGGTCCAGGTAAGTCAGGAAAGAAGACGGTGCATTTCTGTTACCCACCGGCCCGATTCATGCTACCTTGTGCGGCAGAAACGGGAGATTTCCGGGATTAAGCGGGATATCGAATGAATCCAATCATCCGAAAGGAGACGCCATGATTCGGGCATATCTTCTTCTGTTTGTCCTGGTCCTAAACTCCGTTCCGGTATTTGGAGGTGAGATCGACCTCGGTTCCCGCAGAGAACTGTTTGTGGATGATTTTCTGATCGAAACGCTCGATGGAACCGAGTTGAGACTGCATTCCCCTCAACCGGCGAACGTTGCCCTTCCGCTCGACCGGCCCTGGGAAGGATTGTTCTGCGGCTATTTCACAATATTCCAGGACGGCGACCGATACCGGATGTATTACCGGGGGCTTCCCGATGTCGATCATGAGGACAGCCAGGTAACCTGCACGGCGGAAAGCGCGGACGGTATCCACTGGGAGCGCCCCAACCTGGGGCTTTTTGAAATCAACGGGACACGGGAGAACAATGTCATCCTTCGCGGAGACGGAACGCACAACTTTGCGCCGTTCCTTGACACTCGTCCCAATGTTCCGAAAGAGCAAAAATATAAAGCGTTGGGGTCCATGGACGGAGGGCTGGCCGCGTTCGGTTCAGCCGATGGGATTCACTGGAAGAAACTGCACGACAAGCCGGTGCTCACGCCTGAGCGGCACGGCGAGTTCGATTCGCAGAATGTTTCGTTCTGGAGCGAAACCGAGGGCTGCTATGTATGCTACTTTCGGAAATTCGCGGATGGGGTTCGCTCCATCCGTCGGGCAACCTCGGATGATTTCATTCAGTGGTCCGATGCGCAGCCGCTATCCTATCGAGTTCCTTTGGCTCACGAGAACGAGTATTTCATGCGTCTGCCGAATGGGACTATACCAAGCGCCACAATGCCCGCCGAGCATCTCTACACGAACCAGACCCATCCGTATTTCCGCGCGCCGCATATTTATATCGCGTTTCCCATGCGGTTCATGCCTCAGCGGCAAGTTCTGGACAAGAACCAGGCGGGAGCGACGGGAGTCCATGCCAACTATGGTTCCGATGCCGCCGATGGGGTATTTATGAGCATTCGCGGCAACAGTTCCTGGTACACACGATTCATGGAAGGCTTTTTCCGTCCCGGCCCCGATCCGGGAAACTGGGTGTCACGTACCAATATGGCTGCGCGGGGAGTGGTCCCCACCGGCGAAACCGAAATGTCCATCTACTATTCCCAGCATTACGCGCAGCCTTCTCATCACCTCTTGCGTTGCACATTGCGAACCGACGGCTTTATCTCGGTCAACGGCCCTTATTCCGGCGGATTCATGACCACGAAACCGTTTCGATTTGCGGGGAATCGGCTGGTGATGAACTATTCCGCATCCGCAGCGGGGATGATGCAGGTGGAATTGCAGGACCGGGAGGGACATCCGATAGCGGGGTACTCGATGGCCGATTGTGTACCATTGTTTGGCGATACGATTGAAGGGACTATCGCGTGGAAAGGCGGTCCCGATCTGTCGCAGCTGTCCGGGCAAACCGTGCGGATGAAAGTTTACCTGAAGGATGCCGATCTTTATTCGATGCGGTTTGTGCCGTGAGAGGAAACACCGTGACAGCCATGGGCGAGACGCCCATGCCACATCTGCGCAGTCCTATCCGAGCATCAGGTAATGCAGAATCGCCTTCTGAGTATGGAGGCGGTTCTCGGCCTGCTCGAAAACGATGGATTGCTCGGATTCCATAGCCTCATCCGTGATCTCTTCCCCACGGTGAGCGGGAAGGCAATGCATGACATAAGCTCCCGGTTCGGCTTGTGACAGAAGCGCAGCATTGACCTGGTACTTCGCAAAGACCTGCTTGCGGATCTCCGCTTCTTCTTCCTGTCCCATGCTGGCCCAGACGTCCGTATACACGGCTTTCGCGCCTTGCACGGCACGACCGGGATTCGGCTCGTGAATGATCTCACCGCCGCTTTCGCGGGCCAGTGCACGCGCCTGCTCGAAAATCTTCTTGTTTGGCATGTACGTTTCGATCTCCGGGGTGGAAACCGTCATCTTTACTCCCGTCAATCCGGAAAGAAGCATGAGCGAATGGCAGACGTTGTTTCCATCGCCGATGTATGTAAATGGGAATCCTTTCAGATCGTGCCCAAGCCATTCCAATGTGAAGAGATCGGCGAGCGCCTGGCAGGGATGCGCCATATCCGAAAGTGCGTTAATGACCGGCACGGAAGAGTATTTTGCCAGGTCGATAATGCTTTCCTGTTTGAAAACGCGAGCCACAATGACATCCACCCACCGCTCCAGGTTTCGCGCGATGTCGATCACCGGCTCCCGTTTGCCCAGGGAGATATCGTGGTTGCTCAGGTAGATGGAATACCCCCCCAGTTGGTACATTCCGGTCTCGAATGTGACTCGTGTGCGCAGGGACTGTTTCTCGGAGATGAGGGCCATCACCTTTCCGGCCAGCGATCCGGCGTAAGCGGTCCGATCCTTTTTCATTTCGGCAGAACGTCCGAAAATGATCCGCACATCCTCGCGAGATAGATCCGGGATATAGGTGAGATCGCGTTTGTTCATCGTGTCATCCTTTTTCTCAGCGGCGAATAAAAAAACTCTGCCCCTTTCCTGCGTGAGGAAAGAGGAAGAATGGGATTCGATGGAGAAAATGTCAACTCCCCTCGGTCTCGGACCGTTTTTTCAAAATACCTCTCAAATCGCGAACCACGCGGTCGATCTCCGCTTCTTCGCAAATCAGGGGCGGCAGGAAGCGAAGCACGTTCGGTCCTGCAATCCCTGCTAAAACGCCGCATCCTCGCAACGCCTTGACGATCTCAGTTGCCGGAAAGTTCAATTCCACTCCGACCATCAATCCGGCGATGCGCAGTTCCCGAATGCAGGTGAACTCCTCACTGATTTTTAGGAGAAGGCGCCGGAAATAATCGCCCAGGGTTCGGGCGCGCGTGGGGAGATCGTCCTCGATAATGATGTGCAAGGTGGCCAGCGCTGCTGCACAGGCTAACGGATTCCCGCCGAACGTGGCTGCATGGGTTCCCTGAACAAAGGCGGAAGCGCACTCTCTCTTTGCGAGCAAAGCCCCAATGGGAACACCGCTGCCCAGCGATTTCGCAAGGCAGATCATGTCCGGTTCGATCCCGTGGTGATCGGTGGTAAACAGGTAACCGGTTCGACCCAGGCCACATTGGACCTCATCGAAGATCAGCAGGAGATCGTGTTCATCGCACATCGCCCGTACATCTCGCAGGAATTGCGGCGTGCAGGGATGAATGCCGCCCTCGCCCTGCACCGGTTCCACCAGGATTGCGCAGGTCTGCGGCGTGATTTTCTCTCGCATCGCATCGGAATTGTTGATCGGCGAGTAGCTGAATCCCGGAACCAGCGGCTCGAATCCTTTGTGGTATTTTTCCTGTCCGGTGGCGGATAGAGCGCCAAGCGTCCGGCCATGGAAGGAGTTTTCCAGCGAGATGATGTCTGCCCTTCCGGAACCGTAACGGTCGAAAGAGTAACGTCGCGCGAGCTTGATGGCGGCTTCGTTTGCTTCTGTGCCGCTGTTGCAGAAGAACGTTTTGTCGCAGGGGCTGTGTTCCACCAGCAACCGGGCCAGTTCCACCTGCGGCTCGATCAGGTACAGATTCGAGACATGTACCAGTTTGGAGGCCTGGCGGCAGATCGCTTCCGTGACCGCCGGATGGCAATGGCCCAGACTGGCTACGGCCAGACCGGTCAGGAAGTCGATATACTCGTTGCCGTCCGCGTCCCAGACCGAAGTCCGCTCGCCTCGTACCAGGCAGAGATCCCGCGATCCGTAATTGCCCATGAGAAACTGTTCGGCTTCGGCTCGAATCTGCTCCGTGCGCGATAAAATGGATTGACTCATGATCCTTTACCTTCGGCTGTATCTGCCCTGATTTCCGTACCGATTCCCTGATTTGTGAAGAGTTCGAGCAGGAGGGAATGTTTGATTCTCCCATCGATGATATGCGTTTTGCGAACCCCGGCGTCCAGCGCGTGGATACATGCCAGGACTTTGGGGATCATTCCTCCGGTGAGGACCCCCCATTCCATCAGCTGCCTTGTCTTTTGAGGGGTAAGGCTGCTGAGCAGGCTGTCGGGATCTTCGGGACGTTCCAGGATTCCCGGCGTGTCGGTCAGCAGCACCAGCCGTTCCGCTTTGAGTGCGGCGGCCAGCGCTCCGGCGACCGTATCCGCATTGATATTGTATGCAGAGCCATCCGGTCCCATTCCCAGCGGGGCGACTACCGGGATGAACCCGGATTCGTCCAGCAGCTGGAGCAGTTTCGGATCCACTTGTTGAATATCGCCGACATACCCCAGGTCCGGGGGAGGCGTCTGCTGATTCTCGGATTTCAGTTGGTGCTTGGTTGCCCGGATCAGGCTGGCGTCCTTTCCCGACAGGCTGACCGCCCGCCCGCCTTCCAGGTTGATTGTGGCAACGATTTCCTTGCCGATCAGACCGGTCAAGACCATCTCGGCGATGTCTACCGTCTCTTTGTCGGTTACCCGCAAACCCTGGACAAACTCCGGGGTTTTTCCCAGGCGGCGCATCAGTTCGCTGACTTTCGGCCCGCCGCCATGTACCACCACGACTCGCACGCCGACATAATCCAGCAGGACAATATCCCGCGCGAATTCGAGTTTGAGTTCCTGGTTGACCATCGCCGCGCCGCCGTATTTCACCACGACAGTCTTGCCGGAGAACTCCCGAATATACGGCAGCGCCTCGATCAAGTGTTGCGAGAAAAGATCGTGCGATTTATTTTGCGGGTTCATTGACCTGTTCCGTTGCTTCTGAAACCTCTCCGGCGGGTTGAGCGGGGGCACCCAGGCGGAATTGATCGACAATCGACACCGTATTGCCGACGGTGACAATATCGTACAGTTCCAACACGTCCTCATTGTGCATCCGAATGCATCCTGCGCTGGCCCGTTTACCGATACTGTCCGGGTCATTATTGCCGTGAATCCCCAGGTGACTCCCGATACTGATCCATCGAGGTCCCAGGGCATTTCCCGGGTCGCCCGGCGGAAATACGCCACCCCCCGGCTTATACCAGACCGGATCGACTTGTTTGCCGTCGATTTTGTATTCTCCGACCGGAGTTTTGTAGTCTGTCTCACCGATTGCCACAGAATACCATTTTATGAATTGCCCATCCTCTGTGAGCAGGAACAATCGAAGCCGAGACTTATCGATGACGATCTTGAATTTCTTTGCCGGAATGCGAATGGTCTGTCCCGGACGGAGATCGGTCGCGATATTGTTCAGCTTCATCAGCATTTCTTTGGTGGTTTCGTTGTCGATTGCGATCTTGTAAACGCTGTCTCCCCGTTTCACCTTGTACAGCATGGTGAATTCATTCAGTTCACCTGCCGCAAAGAGCTCGTCCATGTTGGTTTTCGAAAGATGATCCAACGCGGTCTCTTCGGCCCTGGTTCCGGGATACTGTTGCACAATTTGTCGATACAGGTTTTTTGCCTCTTCGCGCTTCCCTTCGGCGCGAAGGGTGTCTGCCTGGGCGGCCAGGGCGGCGCCCGCGATTTCCGGGTCCGACGAGGCGATAAGAGGTTGAACTAATTCCCTTGCCTTGGCCGGCTCCGATTCGATGACGGAGCTTGCCCAGGCCAGGAGAGCCGCGCTGTGGTGGACGCTTTCCGGGTAATCTACCGAGATCTGCTGCCAAAGTGCGGGTGCATGTTCGGAGCCGGTCTTCTCATAGGCGGTGGCCAGAAGGAAGAGGACTCGATCCATCCCGTCGAAACGGCGGTATCCCTCGTAAACCGGCCGGAGTGTCTGAACGACTTCCTCCAGTTTCCCCTGGTCCAGGAAGGCCGAGGCCAGTTCCAGCGCCTGGGAAGCCTCTGCACTCCGCTTCTGTTCTTTGAGCACAAAAACGGCCGCAATCGAACCGACGACGATCACTCCGATCAAAAGGAGAGCCAGAAACAAACGCATGATGGAATCCTCCTTTTCCTCGAGCCGCTCCCATCCCAGAAAAGCCGAGACGCAGCCAAGGGCCGCGTCTGAAACCAACTATCCCGCGAGATTCGATCCCAGGGACTATGCCGCTTTCCGTGACCGCCACCAGACGACAATCGGTGAAGCCACGAATACCGATGAATAGGTCCCTACGAGAATACCGATCAACAGGGTGAAGGCAAAATCATGGATGACTTCGCCACCGAAGAAGAACATCGCAATCAGGATAACGATCGTTGTCGAGGAAGTCAATAAGGTTCGGGAAAGGGTTTGGTTGATACTCCGGTTGACCACTTCCCGGAATGCGCTGACGTTCTTTCTCACTTCGCCCTCTTTCCGGCGACAATTCTCACGAATCCGGTCGAAAATGACAATCGTGTCATTCACGGAATATCCGACAACAGTAAGAATCGCCGCCACAACCGACAGAGAAAATTCCTTGTCCAGAATCGAGAATGCGGTGAGGGTGAACAACACGTCATGGAACAATGCCAATACCGCCGCCACCGCATAGATCCACTCAAACCAGATCGTGACGTAGAGCAAGATTAAAATACTGCCGAAAACGGTGCACCAGATTGCCTGCTGAAACAGGTCCTCTCCAACCTGAGGTCCGACAACGCGTTGGGAGAGGATCTCCGCCTTGTTGTTCGGGATATTCTGTTGCACAGAGGCCAGAATCTGCTCGGCCTCGTCCTGATCGGAAGACTTCCAGCGCAGGTTCACTTTGTTCTCACTTCCCCCGATGACTCTCTGGATCAGCGCATCCCGCTTGTCTTCCGGCAATGCGGCACGGACTTCCTCCACAGTCACCGGATTCTGGAAGTTTAAGGAGAGAAGCGTTCCCCCGGCAAAGTCGATACCCGGATTGAGTCCCGAATGAAAGATAATAGACAATGCTCCTGCCAGGATGACGGTTGAGGATCCCATCAATGTGTAGACGCCCGCTTTGTTGAAGTTGTAGTTCGCGTTCTGGAAAATCCGCAGAGTGCCCACGGAAATGGTTTGTGTTGCCGCCGATTTTCCTCCACTTGTGACCATGAAATCAAAGATG
>ENA-UPTA01002381-UPTA01002381.1-activated-sludge-metagenome-genome-assembly--contig:-NODE-2381-length-19532-cov-48.901730_pt1 | contig 19532 bp, 20 predicted proteins | sample MGYA00238184_ERZ773361 | MGnify/ENA primary metagenome ERZ773361 (study PRJEB29100, sample SAMN05720205) | activated sludge metagenome | isolation source: anaerobic digester from wastewater...
CTTCAACTTTAAAAAAAATCGCGGAAATGCATCTTTAAATTGGTCAGGATATCCGTTTTCCTGGGTGTCATTGATATAATCTTATATACCCGTATCGGATCAGCGTAAAATTTCCAATAGGCCTTTTTTCGAAGCGATTGTAATCTTGATAATGACATATTCGTTAAGTTCAAGGTATTGTGATGATAATGATACGTGTCGAAATTATCCGGCAGAACAACACCGATTTGTTTTGCCATTTTATACAATTCCGTTTTCGGGTAAGCTGTAACAGCAAAAAAACCGGCAGTGTTGAGCGAGCTCTTTCGCGCAAAATCAATCGTCATGTTAATTTGCTCTTCTGTTTCTCCGGGGAAACCCATCATAAAAAAACCGTGAACAATAATTCCCATCCGGGCGGCATCGTCAATAGCCTGAAATGCTTTGGCATGATTGAGATTTTTTTTAATCACTTTTTGTATTTCCGGCGAACCGGATTCAATGCCTGCCGCAAAATAATACATCCCCGCCTGTTTCAAAACTGTGATAATTTCCTTATCCAGGAGATCGGTTCTCAAACCATTGGGAAATGCAATGGCTATTCCTGGAAGCTTTTGACGAATCAACTCACATATTTTGAAAACCGTTTCTCTTTGCAGGTTAAAAACATCATCAATAATGTGAAATTCTTTCACACCGTAATCTTTATTGAGCATTATCAATTCTTCGACGAATTCTTCTGGTTTTCTTGTTCTGAATTCTTTTCCAAAAATGTTGTGACAGTATATGCATCCATAGGGGCATGCCCTGGAACTCATGACCGTCATATATTCAGAATATTTCAGTCTGCCGGAATGGGGAGGAATTTTTGACTTAAAGTATTTTTTGACAGGAATCAGATCATACGCAGGCCACGGCAAGCAGGTAATATCCAACGCAGAGAGTCTATTGTTCAAGGTGATGCTATCTCCGATCCGGTATCCTATTCCTTCTATTGACTCATAGGGCTCATTATTTTCGAGAGCGGAAATAAGAAGATGGGCTGTTTTTTCACCTTCTCCCATCACACAAAAATCGATGGAATGTGATTCCAACACCTTGTCTGGCATAAATGTCGGATGCGGCCCGCCGAGGATAACATAACAATTTTTATTCCACTTTTTTATCAGCTCAGAAATAATAAAAGAGTTTTTTGCATTCATTGTCAGGCAGGAAATTCCGCAGATATCAGGTTGAAATTCTTTTAAGATCAGCAAAAGGTTATCCGGCGTCAATTCTTCAAGTGCCATATCAATGATTCTAATATTTCTATCCGGATCAAGTCTTCTAAGATAGGATGCCAGATACATTAAACCCATCGGCGGATTATTGGCAGGTATAACCCTCGGCGCGCTGGCAATATTCGGTTTTATTAATAATATCCTTGACATATGTTTGCCTGACATTCAATGAGTGTATGAAAAATAGTCGCCATGATGTCAATAATAAATATTTTTTTCATCAACAGACACAAAGAAAATATCTGCATACAAGAATGCCTCCGGGTCATTTATTTTCATGACATGCTTTCTCAAAAAGGGACGGATCATATATGTTCAATGGACAGGAACAATATTTAAAGGGACATGTGATTAAATTTTTATTAAATTCAATTTCCGTAAATACATTTCCCATGCTTTGACCGATCATAAAGCAAGTTTGGGCGTCCCCGGATGGAAAGACAACGCCAGCATTGTATCCAGCATTGCAAATCTTCCTTTTCTGATAAAAACAATTCATGATATCCGTGTGCGACTTTTGAGACGCTCCGAATTCGAAAATCTTTATCTCTTGTCCGGTGTAGGATTTTGGATATTGCTTCCATCGATATCTTCCTCTGAAGGGAACAAATTCTACGTCGACTCCCTTCTTTTTGAAAAAGGATCGATATGTTTCGACTTCTCTTAAAAAGTTCGGATAAGCAACCGCCTGTGCCTTTATGTTGAATCCTTTTTCTTCGAGGAGTGTGAAATTCTCAATATATCTTTCTAACAGATGAAGTCTTTCTAATTCTTTGACATGCAGGGACCCGCAAATCTCCAATACTTTTCGAGGCTCTACTGTTTCGCTGAAGGTTTTGATGTCCGGTGATGTTAAATTGCTGAAAATAGTGATGTAGTTTTCTTTTGTTATTGCTTTGCAAGCTTCGATAAAATTCGGAACGAGAAAAGGTTCTCCCCCCGTAAAACTGATTTTGAAAACCTTTTTCGACGCATCAAAGGTCCTCATCAAAGCAGGGATATCTATATCTGCGCTTATTGTATGTGTCAATTTTGCTTTTGTTTCTTTGAATGCGCTAAGCGGACCTTGTTTAACCATCTGTCCAATGAGCTTGCCCAGATTAACACCTACAATCCTTGCCGAATTTAAAAATCCCAAATCATAGAATTTTTTAATGATCCTTCCCGGATCGCTGGCATTGCAATACGTGCAATTTAAATTGCATGTATTTGTGATCGTCCAAATAAGCCAAACGTCATATATTATTTTTCGTTGCTGGTGATCATCCATAAACTTTAATTGATAAGAATTTCCTGTAGATTGAACCATAAGAAACGCGATCCGGCCTGTCAAGAGAAACTTGGCTAAAAAGTATAGGGTGCGTCAATCAGCTTTCCATTGACAAACACGATTACATTGCTTTATGTCTTTAACATTAATAAAAAAAGAATCTTAACTATGAATAAATGCGCAATAATTATCGGTGCCGGTCCCGCGGGGTTAACTGCCGCGTATGAACTGGTCACCCAAACAGACATTAAACCAATCATTATTGAAAAAACGAACGATATCGGCGGAATTTCAAAAACGGTGGTGCACAATGGCAACCGGATGGATATCGGAGGTCACCGGTTCTTTTCAAAATCGGACACGGTCATGAAATGGTGGCAGGAAATTCTGCCGATTCAAGGCAATGAGTCGGAAAATGGAGCGAGAAAAACGGCTTTTTCAACCGGAGGGCCCGATCCTGAAAAAACTGACCGGGTTATGCTTGTTAGAAGCAGATTGTCCCGCATTTTTTATCTGGGAAAGTTTTTTGATTACCCGATCAAGCTCAATTGGAAAACCGTATCCAATCTCGGCATGATTCGGATCGCAAAAATTGGCTGGTCATATTTGCGGGTTAAGATATTTTCCGTCAAACAGATCAAATCTCTGGAAGATTTTTTCGTTAATAGATTTGGGCAGGAACTTTATGAGACGTTCTTTAAAGATTATACTCAAAAAATCTGGGGCGTTCCATGCAATGAAATTGCCGCCGACTGGGGCGCGCAGAGAATTAAAGAATTGTCTGTTTCCAGGACACTGCTTCATGCATTCAAAGCACTTTACAGCAAAGATAAATCCATCGAACAAAAAAATACGGATACCAGTCTGATCGGGCGCTTTATGTATCCGAAACTGGGTCCCGGACAAATGTGGGAAACGGTTGCCCGTCTTGTGGAGGAAAAAGGCGGTGTCATAATTAAAAACGCCGAGGTGACCGACGTCAGGATGGCAGATCACAGGATTCATGAATTGACGTATTACAATCATTCCACAAATACAAAATCCACAGTGGCGGGCGATTATTTTATTTCGACGATGCCCATTCAGGATTTGATGTCGGCGCTGGGCAGCGCTGTCCCTGAGGACGTAAAAAACGTCAGCGATGGTTTGCCTTACCGGGATTCCGTGACGGTTGGTTTGCTTTTAAATGAATTGAAGATTAAAAATGAAACAACGATTCCCACGTTAAATCATCTGGTCCCCGATAACTGGATCTATATCCAGGAACGCGATGTGAAGGTGGCGAGGATGCAAATATTCAATAATTGGTCGCCCTACCTCGTGGCCGATATCAGAAAGGTCTGGATAGGACTCGAGTACTGTTGCAACCAGGGTGATGAATTGTGGCAGAAGCCGGATTCGGATTTTATTCAGTTTGCAATCGACGAATTGCATAAAATTGCCATGATTGACAAAAACGAAGTTATTGACAGCGTGATAATTCGAACGCCCAAAACGTATCCTGCCTACTTCGGCACTTATTCGCGGTTTGGCGTAATCAGGCATTTCACCGACAGCATAGAGAATTTATTTTTAATCGGCAGAAACGGCATGCATAAATATTACAATCAGGATCATGCCATGCTCACGGCCATGACGGCCGTCAACAACATCATTTCGGGAGAAACAGCGAAGGACAATATCTGGAACATTAATGTAGGCGAGGAATATATTGAAACGGAAAATGATTAATCCGATAATTTCCAATATTCAAAACAACAAAAATATTGTTAATATTTTTTTAATATTTATTAGCCTGTTCCTTCTGACAATCATACCGATCGACAACATTCCCGTTCATGATCAGAATGCCGATAGTTATAATGGCGAGCTTACGGCTTATTCATTGAACTTTGTGAACAACTGGCTGAAAGATGGAATCATTAATGATAAATTTATGACATATTGCGATTACGCTTCGGTGGAATTTGAAAATAATAATAACCGATGCGTCTATCTTTCTTATCCCCCGGGAGCATTTCTGCCCTTATATTTTATCGCCAAAGGAATCGGGGCGAAAGAAGTATCGACAGGTTTTATTAAATACTTCATCCAGCTTGAATATTATCTTTCCATCCTGTTATTAGCACTGCTTTTCTATGTCTGTCTGAAAATTCTTGAAGTCAGATCCCGATTAATAATGATTGTTTTGCCGGTAATATTTTCTTCATTATGGGCGTTTCTTCCCTATAACTTATACTACATGAAAAATATCTATTTTACGGACCAGGCGGTCATCTTATTGTCAATCGTTTTTTTTCTCATAGAGTTTGCATTATATGATACGTCATTGGGAGCATGGAAAAAAATCCTTCAGGGTCTTTCCTGCGCAGTGTTGTTTGCGGGCATTTTAACCGATTACTATTTCTATTGCATCGCATTCGCCGCAATTTCCTTTCGGATATTAACGGCGTTTCAGGATCATCCCCGGAAATCAATCCTGTATAAATTGTTTTCCGATACGTGGCCGCTGATCGTGACAGCAATAGTTGCCACGGCTTTATTTATCATTCAGCTGATATGGAGTCCGAACGGCTTAAAATTGCTGGTATTAACTTTTTTGATAAGAGCCGACAGCGGAGCGGATTTCGGTGGTGTAAACGGACTGATCAATCATTTTAATATCGGCTTTTCTGTTTTTTCCATACCCGTTTTAATGATGACGGCGCTTTTTTGTTTTATATTTCCATTTATACGGAATAGATATGGTCAAGATAAGCAAATGCTTGTCCGCTGGTTGAGTATCATTATTTTACCGGCCGTCTTGCACACCGTCATCCTTCGTGAGCATTCCATTATTCATGAATTTTCCATGTTAAAATATAACCTTGTTTTTGTATTTATTATATTTTCGTTTGTCTGCTGGATATATCTGAGCTATAGGACCCGAGAAGCCGGCGGCGTCCGGAAGGTATTGTGCCTTGCAGTGCTCTTCATCCTTGGTGTGCTTCTTTTCAGTTTTAGAAATTTAAATGCGTATGGGCAATTCTTCTACGAAAAAAGAATGTTTACGGACAATCATTCCATTGCTCATTTTATAAAAAACCATACGAATTATTTTGACGTTGTGTATTCACCTGATTATGAAATTTACTGGAATCAGCCCCAGGACCTGGCCATATCTCAAAAGAGAGTTTATAAAATTTCAAGCCTTGAAGAAATTCCTTATGATCGTCTGCCGGAACACGCGGTGATCAATATCCTCATCTCTTGCAAAACTCTCAAGAATCCAGTCTGGAGCAAACTGGGCACAGGCGGGTCCTTTTCCGGAAAATCAAATGATCTGTATTTGTTTAAATTCCGCGGGAAATCCTTCCGTTCAGTGATTGATTAAAACGATAGAGAGATTATTCTTTCTGCGGGGTTTTCTGTCTCTTTTTATGCCGTTTGTGGGAACGCCGCGTGCCGGACTTTTTTGCGCCGCGGTTTTTAATCTGTCCTTCCTTGAATTTCGTGACAAATTCTTTGGACGCAAGATATTTATCTGCGAACGATACGATGAAGGATTCCTTGTATTTTGGCGGAACCAGCGTCAGCGGCCACATATGCTTGATGATAATGTCCGTTTCGATATCGTTTAGTTGGAAATGTTTCTGAGCGTTGGCAAGCGCGATTTTGGGGTGTTCGATACCGTGGAATTTGTCTTCCGGGAGATCGGGAACATCGTGATTTCTCCAGTCGTATAGAAAAAAGTCATGCAGGAGTGCGCCGCGGGCGGCAGAGTGATGATCCAGCTTCAGGAGCTTGCAAGCTTTATAGGAAAAATAAGAGACGTCCATTACGTGTTCGTAGATGGAAGAGTTGTGATGGTAATGTTCTTTGAGTTTCACGAACTCTTCATGTTCGTAAATGTCGCTGATAATTGCATAGAATTCGCTTTCCGCCGGTTTCCGTCCGTAATCTCCGGGAATGATTTTGGCCGGAATGGATTTTACAAAAGAGCTGATCTTGTTTTTTATCTCAGCATTGATGTTATTTTCAATATACTTGCTCAAGTTAGGGAAAGCGGTCCGCAGACGTTTAAAGGAATTAAATATCTTTTCGATTTCAGCATTGCTCAGATTGAAATATTCGGAGTACAAATAAGCGATTTTTCTTCTGAACGATGTAAGGGACATAACAGAAAACACAAAATCCGTGACGCTGTAAGCCAGAAAAACGGCCGCGAGCATGTTCATCAAAGCAGCATCCCACGATGCAATAAAGCGTGAAACGACCGGATGAAGAAAAGTGATGAATCCCAAAGCCATTGCCGTCCAGAATATGGAGAAAAGCAGACAGACACGGCCATGAATATGAAATTTGTTGTTCGAATAATCCCAGAGCTTCAGTTTGAAAGCTTTTTCCATGATATGGCTGGTTAAATACTCTATGCCTGTTAAAATAATTCCATAAAAGGCAATTTTGACCGGCAGCGGCCACGGATGAATCAGAAATTCCAGAAGGATAATAAAAACCGCTCCGAAACCGTAAATGGGAATAAAGGGACCGAAAAGAAAGCCTGCATTGATCAGCTGCCGCTGTGAAACAGATCTGTAGATGACCTCGATGACCCATCCCATAAAAGCATAGACAGCAAAAAAAAGGATGAAACTGGATATGGTTATATCGTCAAAAATCATTGGATATATCTATCTCATGTTTGGGTCTTGCAGCAATGTGTTCGTTGAATCCGGAGGCTTAAGTTCATCGGTTTATGTCATGTCAAGCCGGAGCGGATTGGTTGCCATACCTATAATATTGGCCAAGCGTTGTCAACAAGTCTCTGCGGGCGATATTTTGCTAAAAATGCTCATGTGACAATCCGTTGAGAACAAAAAAAGGGGCGTGGTTGGACGTAAAAAAAACCGGATTTCGTTTAAGGATCAAAGAGATGGCCGGGTGTTTTTTTAAAACATTTTCCAGAAAATGGCGAACCGCGGGTCTGTGCCAGTCCAGGGGGTGTTTGAAGTTTCGATAAAGAGACAAGTTGCCGGCGTAGAAATCATACGTCGCCAGACTGTCCGATTCGACACTCCGGACCGGCAAATTAAAAATGGCCAGATTCAAAAAATCGATACAATCGTGATGATCGGCCATAAAGTTCATGGTTTTGATTGCGCTATTTTCATTTTCCGGCGGCGTACCGAAAAGGAAGTAACAATACGTGGCAATACCCGCTTTTTTCAAATTTTTTAAAACGGCAGAGGCTGTCAGTAAATCAATTCCTTTATTGAGTTGATCCAGAACATTTTGATCGCCGGATTCAATACCCAGCTTCAGCATGGCACAGCTGCTTTTTTTCAAAGATAAACAGAAATCTTCATCGGCCAAATGTGCAGTGACCCGGGCAAAACCGTACCATGGTGCGCCGGGTGGATTCTGTGACAGAGCCTGTAAAAGCGACGGTGAAATAGAACTATCCAGAAGATGAATCAGTGCCGGATTCGTTTGACGGGCTAATTCCTGTAGTTCTTTGGTGACCTGAGAAGCTTCCAAAGGGCGATAAGCATTTCCTTCGGCTTTTTCCGGGCAGAAAGCGCATTGATGCCAGTAACAGCCGCGCGCACCGCTGTAGGGAATGATCAGACCGGGCGATAAATATTGATCAAGCGGAAAATCATCGTATACAGGGGCGTTATGAATCAGCTTGTTTTGTGTGCCCAGTATCTCGAGCAATTTTTGCTCTCCTGCGCCTTCCACAATTTCGTCAACCAGACCGCCGAAGGTGTGGAGATGTGCGCCCAGCTTCATCCACGATGTGACAAGCGATCCGCCCAGAATAATTTTTTGTCGCGGATGAATGTTCTTTATAAAACCGATCATGGCAAAGGTGCAGAGCGCCTGACTCAGGTAGTTTAAAGACAAGCCTATGAAATCAGGATTTGACCGCAGGGCGTTTGTCAGACGATTTTTAAAATAAGGGTAAAAGGGGTTGGCTTGCGGATTGTGGGCGGACGCTATCAGATCGGCGTTCTTAACCGGAGAGAATCTTCTGTCCCGGTAATCGGTCAGTGACAAGGCAACATGAAACGGTTTTGCCGCAACATTTAAAAGACGGTTGATGTCCTTGACGGCCTGCCCATAGCGACCCGGATTTTGGTACGTGCCGATGTTTTTCATTGCAGCAAGATGACGATCCAGATTTTTGCACGCGCGCTTTGTCCATCTGTCGGATAAGGTGTTGTTTCCCGAAGCGCTCTTTAACAGATACAAAAGACCTTCCAGATTGGCATCAATCGTTTCATATGGGATGGCGTTGGCATTCAAACAGGAAGCCAGTCTGGCGATCCCCGCGGGCGGCTCCGAACATTTGGCAACCGGCGGATGAATCAGAATGATTTTAGGCGTCATAATAAAACGTTACCTTTGAAAAACTGTTTTTTTCTATTACGTAATCTGCGCATACGCAAGAAGGATTTTGGCATTCTGCTTTGAACTTGACAGCCATAAAACTTTAAGCAATAGTTCATGGTATTAATAAACTACCGCTCTGACAGACACATGATGATTACTGGCAAGAAAAAGAAAAGTATCGGCCGTTCTCCGGGGATTTTCCTTGCCGTCTTCTTCATGCTTTGGATGGTTCTGCCCGTCCATGAATCATGGGCGGCGACCGGGTATCCGAAGTCGCGCGGAGCGGTTAATGATTTTGCCAGTGTCATTGATGCGGAAAACGCCGCAAAAATGGAGGCGCTGGCTCAGGAAGTTTTGCAAAAAACCGGCACCGCAGTTGTCGTGGCAACGGTTGAGACCATCGGCGAGAATGAAGATTACAATATGTACGCCAACGGGCTTTATCAGGCCTGGGGGATCGGCAAAAAAGGCGAAGATAAAGGCGTATTAATTTTTCTGACCGTCAAAGAACGGAAAATCCGCATTGAGACCGGTTACGGCGTGGAAGGCATTCTGCCGGACGGACGGGTCGGCGAAATTCTTGATACGTATGTTGTGCCGTTTCTGAAAGACGGACATTACGGCAAGGGACTTTATAACGCAATGTATGCCTGTTCTGCATACATTGCCAGAGAGGCCGGTGTTCAGTTGAGCGGTTCGCCGATGCCTTACCGGGCAAATGCTCAGTTGACGCAAAGGAAGATAACCGTTTTTGAAATTCTTTTCTTTTTAATTGCCGCCGCAGTGCTTCTGGGTACCCGGCGGGGCCGCGAAATGCTTCCCTGGCTGCTGGTTGTATTGATGAGCGGCGGACGCGGCGGTGGTGGCGGCGGTTTCGGCGGCGGTTTCGGAGGGTTCGGGGGCGGCATGAGCGGCGGCGGCGGTGCCGGCCGGAGTTTTTAATGAGACCCAAATTTTAATGAGACTCCGATATGACAAGCGAAGCGCAGTCAGATTGGTTAGTCGAATTATCCCACATGCGAAGCCATGTGGGACTATATTTGTAAGTCGAATTATCCCCGGGGTGGATAACCTAAATACCCAAAGGGCACCATGGGGTCACTATAGGCCGAGCGGGATAAATGTGGGTTTAATTCCCCGCCCCTTGGGGCGCAGTTCCTTTGGATGGTGGGGTTGTTCATTCCCGCCGCATTGCGGGATAATTTGGGATTCGTTAAAACATAAAGGGTGAATAAAATGTCAAAAATACCGGACAAACCACAGGATATTTTCATTGATTTGGCAGATGATTATAAAAAAGTGTTCGGCAGCGATCTTGTTTCGCTCATCATTTACGGAAGCACTGCCGCCGGATTTTATGTCAAAGGAAAGTCGGATATCAATCTGCTGGTTGTCTTAACTCAAGACGGCATCAACAGACTGGACGACGCCATGGATACGGTCAAAAAATGGATGAAGAGACGCGTGTCCGTGCCCTGGGTCATGACCGGGGCGTTCATCAACAATTCTCTGGATTGCTATCCGATCGAATTTCTGAATCTGAAGATCAACCATGTTTTGATCCAAGGTGAGGACGTCCTGACGTCGCTGCAATTCAAACCGGAGGATCTGCGTCTGCAAATCGAGAAGGAACTCAAGGGAAAGCTGGTTTTACTGCGCCAGGGTTATCTGGAGACGGAAGGAAAGTCCAAACACATCAAAGAGCTCATCGGTCGTTCCCTGATGGCCTTTATCTCCATTTTTAATGCGCTGATTTATCTGCAAAAGGGATCGGCGCCGCCCAGACGGCGCGAAACGGTAAAAGAGCTGGCCGGGATTTATGTCATCGATGATGATGTGTTCCTAAAATGCATCGATATTAAGGAAGGAAAGGATAAGTTCTCCGGAGATGAAATTGTGGTCTTATTCAAAAAGTACATCAGCGAAGTTGAAAAAATCATTAATATCGTTGATGCGTTATAATTTATCAACTTAACACGATAGGGGAGGTAAAAAATGGATTCCAAAAAGAAAACGATCATTATCATTTTGGTTATAGTTGCTTTTCTGGCCGTCAGCGCATACTCTTTTTTCGCCGGTAATTACAATACGTTCGTCAGGCTCGATCAGGCTGTCAAGAGCGCCTGGGCACAGGTGGAAAATCAACTGCAGCGGCGTTATGATTTGATTCCCAATCTGGTTGAAACGGTCAAGGGGTACGCCAAACACGAAAGAGAGGTTCTCACCGAAGTGACCAACGCCCGCGCCAAAGTCGGCGGAGCCGGTACGGTTCCCGATAAAATAGCGGCCAATAACGAGCTGTCCGGTGCTTTGAGCAGATTGCTGCTGGTTGTTGAAAGATATCCCGATCTGAAGGCGAATCAGAATTTCCTGCACCTGCAGGATGAACTGGCGGGTACGGAAAACAGAATTGCCGTGGAGAGAATGCGGTACAACGAAGCGGTCAAAGTTTACAATCAGACCATCAAATCATTTCCGGCCAATCTGCTTGCCGGTATGTTCGGTTTCAAGGACGGAGCGTTCTTTGACGCCCCCCAAGAAGCCAAGACAGCGCCCAAAGTTCAGTTTTAGCTGTTGATTGTTTAACTTGAAAATTTTGCTATGGGGTCACCTCATCCTAACCTTCTCCCTTTGGCGGGAGAAGGTTAGGATGAGGGGCTAAAAACTTTTAACCTTTTATCCTCTCACGGACGACTATAAAAGAGATAAAACACCTGATACCCCGCAGCAAGGCTGCGGGGTGGTTCATTATAAGCATCAAGTTGAAGGCCTCAAAACCAATTTATATTCATCGTTGCCGACGGCCTGAACATTAACAGAATATTGTTTCGATGTAGCCAGTCTGCTCACATTTTCCTTTGAAACGTTGCTATCGAGCAGGACAGTGATTTCATCCGTTGGATTGCTTTCCATTGCCTGTTTTGTTTTGACCACAGGAATCGGACAACTTAATCCTCTTACGTCTACTTCAGTCATAATTTCCATCCTTTCTTATGTTATTCAAAGAATATTTTTTAACGCATCGGGAATCGCGGCGATAATCTGGCTGATCCTGGTAGCGGGTGTCGCGCTAACCAATTCGCCCGCTTTCCGATTAGCTTTCAGAGCCGCCACGGCGGCGTCAATAAACGCCATGCCCGTATCGACCATCGCTCCGGTCATGCCGCTAATAGTATCACCCGTTCCCCCGATCGCTTCCAATATAGGAATATCCGGTTCGGAAACCGTATAAGCAATCTTTCCCTTTTCAACGACATAATCCGTCGAACCTTTGGCAATGAGAATCTTTGCCGCTCCTTTCTGCCGGTAGGCTGCCCCGATAAAAACTTCGGCCTGCGCGCCGTCGGCGGTGAATAAATGATGTTTAATGTAGGCCGGATGAACCGCATCCGGATCGGCCAGAAAAGCCAGTTCGCAGATGTCGGGAGTGAAAATATCAAATTCCGGCGCCAGCCCCGCTCCCTTGGCGGCATACATGGAAGAGGCGTCCGCCATGAGCACCGGCTTCTTTTTGCATTTTGTCGATGCGACAACCACTTTTTTCATTTGTCCCATAACCGGAAGAATATAGTGCATAAGAAGCACATCGGGATTTAATTCGGACAGATGGCTGATCAGGTAATCGTAAAGAAGATGACTTCCTTTGCCCTTGCCCGTATCACCGGCTAACAACGCCTGCGGTGGCGCACTTTTTAAATGCTTAGCCGTCGCACAGGCCGCACTGATCAAAGCAGCCGTCCCCTGTGTGCAGGGGATTTCCAAACCGTTGATCAAAAGCCTTTCTTGTTCAAAGACAGCCTCGCCTTTGATGAGCTCCGCATTTTCCTGGGGAATGGTTCCGCAAACAAGCAGCATTTCAGTTTGCCCCCTTCTTCCAGATATCCAAAGCTTCCTGAAAAGCTCTGTCCAACATCAGCGCGCACAGCGTATAACCTTTTTGCTTCGGAGAAGATACTTCCGATAATTTTTTATCCAGCATACTGATGTGCAAAAATGGGATGTCAGGACAGCCGCCGCCGGAGATGTTCAGGATCACCCCGGTTTTTTTATCAAATGTTAGCTTCATATTGCCGGCCTTGATCATTAGAGCATCGCCGAAATCCTTGGTTTTGACGACATCAAGAAGATCGCCCTTACCTTTGAACGGTACGATTTCGACAAAATGCGCATTTTTGTTTTGGAGCAGTCTTTCAATGCCCGGTTTTTCGGCGATATGAATCTCTACGGCCAGATCGCAGCCTTTGCGCAGAGCAGGCGGTGGGGCAACCAGTTTGACCTCGTAGTTTTCCGCCTTGAGAATCTTTTCCGCAGAGATGGCTTCATCAACGGCCTGAAAGAGAACGAGTCCTCCACCGTCAAAGGCGTTTTTATTTTTTTTACCGAATAACATCTGCTTTTTTCCCTATTTTGCTCTCTGCAACATTGTGAATCCGATAATCAGGCAGAATATTAGGCCGACGATAACGGCAATCGGACCAAAAGCCGCCACGCCCTTGGGCGAACTGGCCATGGCGAACGTGTGTGAAATTCCAGCACCGACGATCATGCCCAGCACAAACACGCCCGCGTCGGCATCGCCTTCACCGGAAAGGAAAAGCTGTCTGCCGGGGCAGCCGCCAGCCAAAGCAAAAGCCAGACCGGAAAGGGACATCCCCAAAAAGTTCCACAGATGATTTGTGTGAGCAACAGGCTGGCCTTCAAAACCGGCATTGAACTGACCTAAAATCAGGTTAGTCGCAAAAGCGAAAACCAAAAGCGCAAGCACACCACTGATTAAATGAAAATCTCTGGTCAGCATCACATCACGCAAAGCCCCCATGGTACAAAAACGGCTGCGCTGGGCAAGAGCACCAATTGCAAGACCGGCGATAAGACTGATTATAATAGGAGCATGCATGGAGCCGGGACCTTTTGCACTGAAGAATATCGGACCACCTTCAGCAAAAGAAACCTTGAAAATTAAAAGAAAGAACAAACCGATCATCAGACCGGGCATAATCCAACCGCTGGCTTTTGCTTGCGAATAGGAGCGCCCCAGACTGAACCCTTTCTTCAAAAATAGAATGCCGACAAAAATTCCTGTTCCCAAACCTAACAGGCCTAGAATGGCGTTTCCGTCACCGCCGGCCAGCCGAAGCAAGGCGCGCCAGGGGCAGCCTAGAAATATCAGTGCTCCAATCATGGCGAACATTCCCAGGAAAAAGCGTATTAACGGTGATGATCCACCACGCGGCTTATACTCGCCAGCGAATATTGCCGCAATGAAAGCGCCCAAGACAAATCCCATGATTTCCGGACGCAGATACTGGACAACATCCGCCCGGTGCAGTCCCAACGCTCCGGCAATGTCGCGTTCAAAACAGGCCACGCAAATGCCCATATTGGCCGGATTGCCGAAATACTGTAACAGCGCTGCCACAATGCCGATGATAGCGCCGACAATAATAATGCCAATCCGTGAGGAAAAAACATTTTTCATTTTAAACCCCCTTTAAAAATTTTATCAGTTTCTAACAGCCGGAAATGGTAAAAGCAAATTCATAAAAGAAATATCGCAGCCGTGATTATTCTATTTGGTTATAATGCATTAAATTTAAATTTATTATGAATTCCGCCACTAATGATGTTAAAACAATTAAAATTGTTCAGCGTTATATTTAAATTGATAATTCACTCATCAACATCAACACATTAAAGGAGGTCTGCCATGAAGTACGGTGCAAGAAATCAAATTGTAGGAAAAGTGGAAAGCATCAAAAAAGGCGCGATCATGTGTGAAGTAAAGGTTAAGATTACGGGCGGCGAGTGCATGGAATCCGTCATGACAACCAACTCTCTGAAAGAACTGGGTATTAAAAAAGGCGACAAGGTTAAAGTGGTCGTCAAGGCCGTCAATGTGCTTTTGGTCAAGGAGTAAAATTTTGGCAGAATAGTTGATCTGCAAGACGCCGCAACATTGCAAAGCCCTGAAAGCAATGTTGCGGCGTCTCATTATTTTATTTGTTTCTTGTTATGAGCGAAGCGTTGCAGCGAGTCTCTGAGGATGGCGCAAAAGGTCGAGCGCGTCCAGAATACCAGACGTTAAAACATGCGCGGCAAGCAGCGCTTCCAAAGCTGCCCCTTCGGTCTGGATGACGGCAATTCCGAGTTTTGCTTCCTTGAGCATCAGCGCGTCATTACGACCGTTGCCCACGCAGACACAATGTTCCGCGCCCAGTTGCCGGATATAATCCGCTTTGGCTTCGGCTTGTTTTCCCTTTGGAATGATGGCGGTTTCACAGGGAATGCCGTTCAGTTCTGTCCGGACACTGCCGAAGGTGTCGGCTGTCAGAATGTGGACGGAAAGACTTTTAGCAAGGTCGGTTATCCTATCCATGACACCGGGGATGAGACGGCCGTCACAGGCAATGGTGCCGTTATAATCCAGAACAAGAAATTGCAGTTCCATGATTGTGCTGCCCGGAATATCCAGTTTCAACATCTGCCTTCATCTCCTTTCAGATTCGGTTTAAGACTAAACTATAAAGCGATGTAAATCCACTATGAATAATAGTTATATAGACAGAAGCATTATAACTATTATGAATTTGGCAATCAACACGCCAGGTGTTAGTTAAGCGTTGCCTGACCGTGTCGGGCAGGCCAACAAAATATTTATAAGGAGAGCTACATGATTTTAAGAAAGTATCGATGGTTTGTTACGGTTTTATTGATGATCAGCGCACTGGTTTGGACCTCCGCTGCCATGGCGCAGAGTTTGGATGTTTTTAAAGGCGAAAAGGGTGATCTCCGGATATCGGGCGGTACGGCGCATATTCCGGTCATGAAGGAAGCAGCCAAAAGAATTATGACGGTGAATCCGGCTATTCACATTAGCATCGCCGGCGGCGGTTCCGGTGTCGGGATCAAGCAGGTGGGCGAGGGACTGGTCGATATCGGGAATACCGGTCGCACACCGACGGACGATGAGGTGTCCAAGTATGGTCTGAAAATGTTTAAGTGGGCTGTTGACGGCGTGGGCGTGATCGTACACAAAAAGAACAGTGTTAGGAATTTAAAAAAGAGTGATCTGATTAAAATTTATTCCGGCGAGATGACCAACTGGAAGGAATTGGGCGGTTCTGACAATCCCATCAATATCTATACCCGTGATGAAGCCAGTGGTACCCGCGAAGTGTTCTGGGAAAAGGGACTGGGCAAAGGCGCCATTAGCGCGAAAGCGAAGGTGGTTGTTTCCAACGGCGCGATGAAGTCCGGCATTGCCACGGATCCCAACGGTATCGGCTACACGTCTGTCGGCCATATTGACGACACGGTTGCGACGGTCACGCTGGACGGCGTCGCGCCCACGATTGAAAATGTCAAGAGTGGCAGCTATAAAATATCCCGCGGCCTTTTCAGCAACACCAAAGGCGATCCGACAAGCCTGACGAAAAAATTTATTGATTATCTGTTCAGTCCGGAAGGGCAGAAGATTGTTGTCGATGAAGGGTTCATTGCGGTGAAATGATCAAACGGTTTGGTTTCTGGATGGAAAAGGGGTTCCTGGCGGCAGCGCTTTGGAGCATGTTTCTGACCATCCTGATCTTTGCTTTCATGCTGGTTCTCGGCCTTCCTCTGTTTAAGGAAGGCCGTTTGCTTTCCCTTCTCACGTCGCCCTGGGCGCCGGGCGAAGGTCAGTTCGGCATTTATCCGATGATCATTTCCACAACGGTGATTTCTTTTTTAAGCCTTTGCCTGGGCGCACCGCTCGCGCTCGGTGTGTCTGTCTTAATTTGTCTGATTCAACCCGGCCGTCTTGGGCGATGGCTGAAAAAAGTGGTTGTTCTGATGACGGCTGTTCCGACGGTTGTCTATGCGTTTGTCGGCGTTTTCCTGCTGGTACCGCTGGTGCAGTCTGTATTTTCGGCGGGATCGGGTATGAACATTCTGACGGCGTCGTTTGTTCTCGCTTTGCTGATCGCGCCGACCATGATTCTGATTTTTTCCAACAGCTTCAACAATGTGCCGCTTGCCCATCAATACGCCGCCGATGCACTGGGGGCCAGCTCCGCGCAGAAATTATTTTACGTCATTCTGCCCGCGTCCTGGAGAGGCATTGTGGCCGGGCTTATTTTGGGTGCGGGGCGCGCCATGGGCGACACGCTGGTGGCGTTAATGCTGGCCGGCAATGCCGTGGCTGTTCCCGGCTCTATTTTCGATTCGGCGCGGACGCTGACCGCTCACATCGCGCTGGTGACGGCGGCGGATTTTGACTCCGTCGAATTCCGGACAATTTTTGCCTGCGGAATTCTGCTTTACCTGATGACGCTGATCATGGTTTTAGCCGTTCGGTTTCTTTCCTCATTAAAAAAAGAGGCGGATTTATGAACCGATTCGTGGAAATAGGCGTTGCGCTTTTTGCTTGGCTGTGCGCGTTCGTTCTCCTTGCGGCCGTGGGAACGGTTTTCGTTTTTTTACTGATCAAGGGCGGCGCCGCGCTGAATGTGCAAACCATTTTCGGCGACACGCCCGTCTGGGAGGCCATCACCCTGAAAAAGGCCGTGTTCAACGGTCTTTTTCCGGCGATCGCCGGCACGTTGCTCCTGGTTGTGATGGCCGTCGGACTGGCGCTGCCCGTCGGCATTGCAGCCGGAATTTATCTTGCGCAATACAGCGGAGTGCGCATGAAAAGCATTTTCAGCCTTTTTTGCGATATTCTGGCGGGCGTGCCCTCCATTCTCGTGGGGCTTTTCGGCTTCTCACTATCCATATTTCTGCATAAATATGTATCAACAGAAATTTATCCCTGCCTGCTGATTTCAGCCGCGTCGCTTTCTTTTCTGATACTGCCCTATCTGATCCGGACGACGCAAATCGCGCTGGAACAGATTCCACCGGAAGAACGGCTGACGGCGCTCGCGCTTGGAGCGGACAAGCTGCAGAACATTATTTATGTTCTGATTCCCCGTTCCCTTTCAGGCATTATCAGCGGCATCATTCTATCCATTGGCCGGTGCGCGGAAGACACGGCGGTCATCATGCTGACCGGCGTCGTGGCCATGGCCGGTGTCCCGCAGTCGCTTCTGGCCAAGTACGAAGCCCTGCCTTTTTTTATTTATTATATTTCCGCGCAATATACCGACATGGAGGAACTGCGGATGGGTTATGCGGCGGCGATTATTCTGGTAGTGATTTGCGCCGTTTTATTTCTTGCCGCTTTTTATATTAAGAACCGGTTGACGGAAAAAGCATTATACAGCGTATAAGGTTGATATATGAACCCACGCGAAAAAATAAAAATTCAGGTAGACAATATTTCATTTTTCTACGGACGGCGAAAGATTCTTCAGGACGTTTCCGCGCAGGTTGCCGCATCATCCATCACGGCGGTCATCGGGCCGTCCGGCCAGGGCAAGTCCACCTTTCTGATGATCATGAACCGCCTTTGGGAGCAGATTCCGGAAACGCGAATGGAAGGGCGTGTGCACATGCTTTTGAAAAACAAAATGACGGACATTTATGCCGGGGACGTATCCCTTCCCGACTTGCGCAGATCGGTCGGCATGGTTTTTCAAAAACCCAATCCTCTGCCGATGAGCATTTACCGAAACGTGGCGTTCCCGCTGAAACTGGCCGGTGTAAAAGATGAAGCCCTCATCCGGCGCCGGGTGGAAACCGCGCTGAAAGAAGCATTCCTCTGGGATGAAGTGAAGGACAGACTCGAACATGATGCGCGGGACATGTCCGGCGGACAGCAGCAGAGGCTCTGCATCGCGCGGGCGCTGATTGTCGGTCCGGAGGTGCTCCTGATGGACGAGCCCACGTCTTCGCTGGATCACAAGGCCGCCTCTATTATTGAAGAACTGATCGTCAAACTTAAAACACGCTGCACGATTTTGCTGGTATCTCATCTGATGGAGCAGGTATCCCGTTTGGCGGATACTGTGATGGAGCTTGATGAGGGAAAACGGATCACCCGGCAAAATTAAATGATGGCCCCTGACATCAGTAAAAAATAAACATCATTTTTTTCAAACGGCTGTCATGGCGCCATAATCGTCACATCATGTCCAGTCTTGATCGTCAATATTTCCGCACACCGGAAACGCGACGCCATGACTGATTCAAAGGCAAAACATATTATTCTTGCATGTATCGACAATGCGAACAAAGAATAATTCAAGACGATATATTTCTTTTAGTTATTTGACATATTCTGTTTGCTTATATATAGCCATCGCAGCATGATAGTGAACAGGCAGTGGAAGGAGAAGATATGTCTGAAAATACAGCAAACAAAGAATGGGAACCGAAAATCGCCGCCATCGTCTGCAACTGGTGTACGTACGCGGGCGCCGACCTAGCGGGCATCAGCAGAATTCAATATCCGCCGAATGTGCGCATTATCCGCGTTCCCTGTACGGGAAGAATCAATCCTTTTTATATCGTCAAGGCCCTTCAGGAAGGCGCCGACGGCGTCCTGGTTTCCGGCTGTCATCCGGGTGAATGCCACTATATATCCGGAAATTTAGTTGCGCGACGCAAATTTGCGACGTTAAAAAGTTTCCTGAATTACATCGGCGTAGAAGAGGACCGCACCATGTTTACCTGGGTGTCGGCTTCCGAAGGCGACCGTTTTGCCCAGG
>ENA-UPTA01002383-UPTA01002383.1-activated-sludge-metagenome-genome-assembly--contig:-NODE-2383-length-19518-cov-6.049684_pt1 | contig 19518 bp, 22 predicted proteins | sample MGYA00238184_ERZ773361 | MGnify/ENA primary metagenome ERZ773361 (study PRJEB29100, sample SAMN05720205) | activated sludge metagenome | isolation source: anaerobic digester from wastewater...
CCAGGTACCGGGACAGCGTTGCGGCGACATCCGAGGTGGATTCTCTTTTCCCCAGGTTGATCTCCCCCGGCCCAAGGTAAAGGCATTTTCCTCCCAGCTGATGAATCCCCACTTCAAAAGAAACACGGGTGCGGTTGGATGGCTTTTGGAAAATAAGGCCGATGGTCTTGTCTTTCAGAACCGACGAGGCGCCGTGCCGGTCGGCTTTCAGGCGGCCCGCCTCCTTGAGCAGATCATGGATTTCATCCTTGGTGAGGTCCTGTAAGCTTAAAAGATCTTTTTTCATGATATCTCCCCGTCGAGCCCTCGGAAGGCTTTCTCCAGGATGCCCATCGCTTTTTGAGCCTGTTTTTCCGTGACATTCAGGGCCGGCATGAGCCGCAGAACCTTCTGATGGGTACAGTTGATCAGAAGTCCTTTTTCAAAACATGACTGGACAATGGGTTGGCCCGGGACGGAAAGTTCCACCCCGATCATCAACCCGAGGCCCCGTACGTCGGTGATAACGGCATGTTTTGCTTTAAGCCGGGACAGTTCTTGTAATATGAATTTTCCCATTTTTTTTGTGTTTTGCAACATTTTTTGTGAATAAATGGCTTTAAACACGCCCAAAGCAGCTTTGCATACGAGAGGGCTTCCCCCGAAGGTGGATGCGTGCATCCCGGGTTTAAATGTGTCTGTAATGCCGTCTCTGATGACGAGCGCGCCGATGGGCAGCCCTCCTCCCAGGGCTTTGGCCAACATCATGCCGTCCGGCCGCACGTTGTAATGCTTAAAGGCGAACATCTCTCCTGTCCGGCCCATGCCTGTCTGGACTTCATCAAAGAAAAGGAGGATATCTTTTTCATCACAGAGTTTCCGGAGCCCCTGAATATAATCTTTGCGGGCGATGTTTATCCCGCCTTCTCCCTGGACTAATTCCAGGATAACGGCGACGGTTTTGTCCGTGACGGCGTCGGTGACAGCTTGCAGGTTATTAAACGGAACCGTTTTAAACCCTTCTGGCAACGGGGCGAACCCCTCCTGATATTTGGCCTGTCCGGTTGCGGTTAAGGCTCCCAGGGTGCGCCCGTGAAAAGAATTTTCCATGGTGATGATTTCAAAGCGTTTTTTCTTCCCGTAGGCCCGGGCGAATTTAATGGCGCTTTCGCATGCCTCCGCCCCGGAATTGCAGAAAAACACTTTCCCCGGGAAGGATGCGCGGATAATTTCTTTCGCGCACTGGGCCTGACCGGGATGGTAAAGATTGTTGGGGATATGAATCAGTTTTCCGATTTGGTCCCGGACCGCGGCCATCACTTTAGGATGGCAGTGCCCAACGCTGTTGACCCCCCAGCCGGGGAAGAAATCAAGATATTTTTTCCCGGAAATATCTTCCAGCGTCATCCCTTTCCCTTTGACAAAGATGACCGGAAGCCGGGTGTACGTGTTGAGGATATATTGTTCGTAGCCTTGAAAAATTTCATTTTTTTTCATTGCGTGCCTTTATTGCTTTATAATTTGGGTTCCAATACCACGGTCGGTAAAAATTTCCAGCAGCAATGCATGCCGCATCCGCGCGTCAATAATGTGTGTCTTTTTGACCCCCCCCATGAGTGCCTTCAGGCAAGATTCCACCTTGGGGATCATCCCACCTTCAATAATTTTTTCTCTGATCAGATTCTCGATTTCATCGGCCTGCAGGGTGGAGATGAGGGAGTTCGGGTCATCGGCTTTCCGCATCACCCCGGTCACGTTCGTCAGGAGAACAAGTTTTTCCGCCTTCATCGAAGATGCGATTGCGCTGGCGACTTCATCCGCGTTCACATTGTGGGTCTGGCGCTCCACGTTGATCCCCATCGGGGAAATCACGGTGATTCGTCCTCGGCGGATATGTTCCTGGATCGCCTGTTTTTCGATGTTTTTGATCGTCCCTACAAAGCCGAGTTCCTGCGCCGCCCGTTTCTTCTCGACATGAATAATATTCTCCTGGCCTTTTAGCCCGGTGACGTCCCCTTTTAACTCCTTGATTTCTGAAACAATTTTTTTGTTGAGTTTGTCCAGTTCTTCAGAAACGATGTCAAGAGTGTAGCGGTCGGTGACACGGATCCCGTCATGAAAGACCGGCTTAATTCCGCTTTCTTTCAGCCGGGTGCTGATAAAAGGTCCTCCTCCGTGCACCAGGATGATGCGGATGCCTACGTAGCTCAGAAAGACGATATCTTCCAGCACGTATTTCCGGATCACGTCGTTGTCAAGGATGCTTCCGCCGTATTTGATGACAAATATTTTCCGGCGGAAGGAGTGGATATAAGGAATGGCTTCGACTAGAACGCCAGCTTTTCTAATAATGGATTCCATGGTTTTTTCCAGGTTTGATTGGTTTAGGTGTAGTCCCCATTTATGCGGACATATTCGTATGACAAGTCAGACGTGTAGACAGTCGCTGAATGCTTGCCCAGTTGGAGGTCGACAGAAATGCGGATATCTTTTTTATCAAAAGGACTGAATTTTATTTTTAGGGTTTGCTCGGTGACCGGGAGGCTCAGCGAGCCCACGGCGGCGGCGACGCGCCCCCAGTTGGGGTTGCTTCCGAAAGCCGCAGTCTTGACGAGGTTGGAATTGGCGATTTTCATAGCGGCTGTTTTCGCCATCCGGTCGTCCCGGGCTCCGGTGACCGTGATCTCAATGAATTTGGTGGCCCCTTCCCCGTCTTTGACAATCATTTTTGCCAGTTGCAGGCATACGTAATTCAGCGCCTGGGAAAAGGCCCTGAAATCTTTTTCCCCTTCTGAAATCGGGCGGTTTCCGGCCAACCCGTTGGCGAGCACCAGGCACATGTCATTGGTGCTCATGCACCCGTCTACGGTGATGGAATTGAAGCTGATGTCCGCGGCGTTTTTCAGCGCGGCTTTTAAGCTTTGCGGCTTCATCGCCGCGTCCGTTGTAATAAAGGCCAGCATCGTAGCCATGTTCGGTTCAATCATGCCGGACCCTTTGGCGCAGGCGCCGATGGTCACAGTCTTCCCGCCGATGGAGAGAGAGACGGCGGTTTCTTTCGTGAACGTATCCGTTGTGAGAATGCTCCGCGCCGCCAAAGCGCCGTTCCGGACGGATAATTTTTCGGCCAGAGCGGGAATGGCGGTCAGGATTTTTTTAATGGGCAAAGGTTTCCCGATAATACCGGTGGACGCGACAAGCACATCGGTGTTCGATATCCCCAGCTTTCTCGCCGTGAATTCGGCCATTTGCTGGGCGTAGATATAGCCGAGATGCCCGGTAAAGCAGTTGGCATTCCCGCTGTTGATAATAACCGCCTGGGCTTGGGCGTTCCGCAAATGGCTCTTCGTGACAACAAGAGGCGCGGCTATAATGGAATTCCGTGTGTAGATGCCGGCGGCGGTACAGGGCACTTCGCTGGCGATGAGCGCCAGGTCCGGCTTGCCGGAGCGCTTGAGCCCGCAGTTCATCCCGTTGGCTTTAAAGCCTTGAGGTTTCGTCACGCCACCTTTCAGTATTTTCATGATGGATCCTTTTGTCGTTATATTAAAGAAATCTCTTCTTCAAAATCGCACATGATATTCATGTTTTGCACGGCCTGGCCCGCTGCGCCTTTGATCAGATTGTCAATCGCGCTGGTGATGATGAGAGTGTCCTTCTTTTGGTTCATGGCCAGGCTGATATCACAGAAATTTGTTCCACGGACATGCTGGGTTTCCGCCTGGGTTTCTAAGGGGAGAACCCGGATAAAAAGTTCGGTTTTATAAAAACGCTGATAGAGGGCGTGAATTTCAGCTAAAGAAATTTCCGTCGTTAACTTCACATAGATGGTTTCCAGAATACCGCGGTCGATGGGCAGTAAATGCGGCACGAATGTGATATTCATGGCCTTGCCGGCGATTTTGGACAGAAACTGCTCAATTTCCGGCGTATGCTGATGCCGGGTGACTTTGTAAGCCCGGAAATTTTCATGAATTTCTTTAAACATCATGGCCGGACTTAACTTTTTCCCGGCTCCGCTGACGCCGGATTTAGCGTCGATGATGATGTTTTCTATGGAGTCGGTATAAATAGCCACCATCGGAGCCAGGCTTAATATGGCCGCCGTTGGATAACATCCGGGGTTGGACACGAGGTCCGCGTCTCTGATGGCGACCCGGAACAACTCCGGAAGGCCATAGACGGCTTTCTTTAAATTGAGTTTGTCTTTATGCGCGGTTCCATACCAGGCCTTGTACTCCGCGGCCGAGTTCAGGCGGTAATCTCCGCTTAAATCAATAACGCGGATACCGGCTTTTAACAGCGGCGGGACAAGTGTGAAGGCCACGGTGTGGGGGACAGCCTGAAAAATCAGGTCGCAGTTTTCCGCCGCTTCATCATAATCATATTTATGGCAATAAAGTTTGGTCCGCTGCCGGAAATGGGGCCAGAGATCGGCCACTTTCCCTTCCGTATTGTTTGCTGAAACGTATGTGATCCGGACAAAAGGGTGCTTCAGCAGGATTTCAAGAACAGAGCATCCGGAATACCCGCTGACCCCCACAATTCCTGCCCGTATCATATGGTTTTCCATGGATTCCGCTCCTTCATAAATATAATAATATATTGGAGAATAATGGCTTATAATAAAATAAAAAACCTATCTCGTCAACTCTTTTCTCGAGGGAGATAGGTTTTTTGGGCACATCTTTTAGATCAAATTAACGCTTAACCCATTGGAACTTTTTCCTTGCCCCCTTCTGTCCGGGTTTCTTTCTTTCCTTCATTCTTGGGTCGCGTCTCAAGCAGTCGGCTTTTTTTAAAACACTTTTATTTTCCAGATCAAATTTAACCAAGGCTCGGGATAAGCCGAGGCGGAAAGCCCCTGCCTGGCCGGTCGTACCGCCCCCGACAATTTTGGCCGCGATATCAAATTTTTTCAGCGTGTTGGTCAATTTAAGGGGTTCAATAACTATCAAACGGTCTGTTTCCCGCTTAAAATAAGTGCTGAATTCTTTATCATTGACCCGGATAGCTCCCTGTCCAGGGGAAAGTTCAACACGGGCAACAGAACTTTTGCGCCTTCCCGTCGCGCCGTATTTCACTAACTCGACCATAGATCATTCCTCCGCTGTTAAATCTCGATTGATATCGGTTTCTGTGCCTGGTGACTATGCTTGTCGCCGGCGTAAATGCGTAAATGAGTCCGGACTTTGTTACCCAGCGCGCCTTTGGGGATCATCCTGTTGATGGCCAGACGCAGAACCTGTGTCGGCTTTTTTTGCATCATTTTTTCTAGAGTAACGCTTCTTTGCCCTGAAGGATATCCGGAATAGCGCTGATAACTTTTCTGGGTCGCTTTCTTGCCGGTAAATTTAACCTTGTCTGCATTAATGATCACGACAAAATCACCCGTGTCCAAGTGCGGGGTAAAGATGGTTTTATGTTTCCCCCTTAAAAGGACAGCCGCTTTTGTTGCCACCCGCCCGAGAATTTTATCCTTGGCATCGATCACATAGCACTTTTTTTGTAACTGTTCCGTCTTCGGAAAAAATGTTTTATTCATAATGTCACTCCAGAGGCCTTCCAAGATTTAGAAAATAAAGTATATCACTTTATTATCTGTTGTCAATAAATTCTTTTTTTAATCATAATCGACGCGGATCAGGGTCAAACCCTGCGGAGGGGCGGTTTGACCGGCGAAGCTGCGGTCGGCCCGTTTCAGAAGGGTTTTTATGCCGCCCTCTTCAAAACGCCCGCTTCCGATTTCCACCAGAGTCCCCACGATATTACGGACCATTTTATAAAGGAATCCGTCCGCTTTAAAATCGCAGGTGATCAGGTCCCCTGCTTTTTTTAGACTCACCTGGTACATCGTGCGGCGGGTGTCATAGGCCTGGGGCCTGCGGTCCCGCGCCGGATCCGAAGCCATGAAAGAGCGGAAATCATGCCGGCCTAATAACTCCTCCCCGGCCGCTTTCATGGATTTAAGATGCAGGGGATACGGGTAATGCCAGACGCGTTTCCGTTCGAGCGCCGGACGGACAGGCCGGTTAAAAATCCGATAACGGTACAGTTTGCTTTTCGCTCCATATTGAGCGTGGAAGCTGTCCGGAACATCCTGCGCTTCTATAATGGAAATATCCCGGGCAAGGTTCCCGTTCAACGCCCTTAAAATTTCCGGGGCCGGCATCCGGCTTCCGGTCTTAAAATGGGCCACCTGCCCCTCGGCGTGGACTCCGGCGTCCGTCCTTCCGGCCCCCCGCACAGGGATATGTTTGTTAAAAATCCGTGTCAGGGCTATTTCTATTTCCCCTTGCACGGTCCGACCGGCATGGTTGTTCTGCACCTGCCAACCGTTCAACTCGGTTCCGTCATATTCAATCGTGAGTTTGACCGTTCTCATGAGACGCTTCGCGCCAGGCGTGGATTGGGGGTTACGCTTTCGCTTGAATCAATTCTTCCGCGATTTGAATGGCGTTCAGGGCCGCTCCTTTGCGCAGATTGTCCGAGATAATCCACAGATTGAGCCCGCACTCCACGGTGTCGTCCTCCCGGATTCGGCCGACAAACGTATCATCCTTCCCTTCCGCCATCAACGGCACGGGATAGATGTTGTTGGGCAGGTCATCCATAACCTGGATGCCGGGGGCCTTTTTCAGCAATTCAATGGCTTTCTCCCGGGTGATCTTCCTCTCGGTCTCGATGTTGACTGATTCCGAATGAGCCCGGACGACAGGCACGCGCACGCAGGTTGCGGTGACATTGATCCTGGGATCCCCCATAATTTTTTTTGTTTCCAGAGACATTTTCAGTTCTTCTTTGGTATAAAATTTGTCCTGCGGGATATCGATATGGGGGATAAGGTTGTGAAATATCTGGTAGGGGAATTTTTGAATGACCATTTTCCCCTGTTCCTGGCTTTCCAGTTCCGCTATAGCTTCAGACCCCGCCCCGGACACGGCCTGGTAGGTGGACACGACGATCCTTTTAATGCGCGCGAAATCATGCAGGGGCTTCAGGGCCACGACCATCTGGATCGTGGAGCAGTTGGGATTGGCGATAATGCCGTGATGTTTGAAAATATCCTGGGGGTTCACTTCCGGGACGACTAAAGGGACATCGGGATCCATGCGGAATTGGCTGGTATTGTCGATCACGACGGCGCCGGCCTTGACCGCGGACGGGGCATAGTCTTTGCTGACCGCCGCCCCCGGTGAAAATAACCCGATTTCAATCCCTTGAAAAGCATCGTGTGTAAGTTCCGTCGCTTTGATTTTGCGGCCCATAAAGTTATATTCCGGGCATTCCGCTGGATGAAACGACATGACGCTCAGTTCATTGACAGGGAACCGGCGCTGTTCCAGAATTTTGAGCATTTCCTGCCCAACGGCCCCCCGGATTCCCACAATTGCGACATTATATTTTTTCATGCCCAGGTCCTTTATTATCATTGAGTGTTAAAGATGTTTGATAACAATATCCCCGACTTCGGAGGTGGAATACCCCATTTTCCCCGCAGCGAGGTCTTTGAGTTTGGTTTTGACGATCGTGATGACGGCGTCTTCAATCATGCGCGCGGCTTTTTCTTCCTTAAGCTCCTTCAGCAGCATCGCCGCCGCGCAGATAGCTGCCAACGGGTTGATGATATTCTTCCCCGTATATTTAGGCGCTGAGCCGCCGATGGGTTCAAACATGGAAACCCCTTCCGGATTAATGTTGCCTCCGGCAGCGATCCCCATGCCGCCCTGGATCATGGCTCCCAGGTCGGTTATGATGTCCCCAAACATATTATCCGTCACGATTACGTCAAACCATTCCGGGTTTTTGATGAACCACATGGTCGTGGCGTCAACGTGCGCGTAATCCGTCTGGATGTCTGGATAGTCCCGGGCCACATCATAAAATGTCCTTTCCCAGAGGTCAAAGGCGTAAGTTAACACGTTTGTTTTGCCGCAGAGTGTGAGCCGTTTCTTTTTGCCGTGTTGGCGCGTATATTCAAAGGCATAGCGGATACAGCGCTCTACTCCTTTGCGCGAATTGTGAGAAATCTGGATAGCTATTTCATCTGCGGTGTCTTTCTTTTCAAAAGACCCCAAGCCTTTATAGAGCCCTTCGGAATTTTCCCGCACGACAACAAAATCAATATCCTCGGGTTTTTTGTTCTTTATAGGGCAAAACCGGTCGTCATAGAGTTGAATCGGCCTCAGGTTGATATATTGGTCCAGGTCAAAGCGCAGTCTTAAGAGAATCCCTTTCTCCAGGATGCCCGGTTTAACGTCCGGATGCCCGATGGCTCCCAGATAGATCGCGTTAAAAGTCTTTAACTCCGTGACCGCGGAATCTGGCAGCACTTCCCCCGTGCGCAGGTAGCGCGCTCCGCCAAAATCGTAATGAACGGTTTCAAATTTGAACTCACACAGCTGAGCCGCCGCTTTAAGAACTTTTAACCCTTCTGCTACGACTTCAGGGCCGGTTCCGTCTCCTGGGATGACAGCAATTTTGTATGTTTTCATGGGACACCCTTCCTTTTATACAGCTTTTACCTTGATCCTTCGGCTCGTTCGCTTAAGCTCACTCGCGCTGAAGGATCAATTCGCATTTCTAGTTTACACTCCCTTGGGTCGTGTAAACTAAATGCTCATTGAATAAACAAGCCCACATTATAGCATAATTATTTCACAGGGGAACAGAAATTTAGGGGCTAATCCAGAAATCTACGGAGAATGAGCGAGGCATTATGCCCGCCAAAACCCAGGGAGTTAGACATGGCGACATCAACCTGGGTTTTCCTGGCATGGTTCGGGACGTAATCCAAGTCACAGTCCGGATCAGGGGTTTCATAATTGATCGTGGGAGGAATGATATTATCCCTGATCGCCAGCACAGAGGCGGCGAATTCTATGCCTCCCGCGGCTCCAAGCAGATGTCCTGTCATTGATTTTGTGGAAGAAGCCGGGATTTTATAAGCATATTCGCCCATCGCAGTCTTAATCGCCAGGGTTTCCACTTTATCATTCAGCTTTGTGGATGTACCGTGGGCGTTGATATAGGAAATATCCTGCGGGCTGATGCCGGCGTCCTGCATGGCTAAGATCATAGATTTCGCGGCGCCGGCTCCGGTCGGCTCAGGAGCCGTGACATGATAGGCGTCCGATGTCCGTCCGTATCCAACGAGTTCCGCCAGGATCGGGGCTTTTCTGGCTTTGGCGTGTTCCAGGGTTTCCAGGAGGGCCACCCCTGCCCCTTCCGCCATAACAAAACCGTCGCGATTTAAGTCGAACGGACGGCTGGCTCCGGCCGGGTTATCATTATTTTTTGTCAGGGCTTTCACGGCGCAGAACCCTCCGACCCCCAGGATCGTTGTCGCGCTTTCGGTTCCTCCGGCCACCATAATATCCGCGTCTCCGTATTGAATCATGCGGAATGCGTCTCCGATGGCGTTGGTGGCTGTGGCGCAGGCCGTAACAACACAGGTCGCCGGCCCCCTGGCTCCGGTGTCGATGGAAACCTGCCCGGCTGCTTCATTAATAATAATACGGGGGATAAAGAAAGGAGAAATTTTCGACGGGCCGCGGTCAATGAATTTCTGATACTCCACTTCCATGGTCCTCATGCTGCCGATCCCAGAGCCGATGAGGATGCCCATCCTGTCTAAATCGATATTTTTTAAATCCAGGCGTGCCTGGGCAATGGCTTCGCGCGTCGAAACAACCGCGAATTGAGTAAAGCTGGCCAAATGCCGGGACTCTTTTGATGAAAAATATTTGAGAGGGTCATAATCCGTTACTTTGCCGCATATCCGGCAGTCAAATTCCGAGGCGTCAAAATGCGCGATCGGGGCGATCCCGCTTTTGCCGTTTACCAGTGATTCCCAGAATTTATTAATTCCTGTCCCGACCGGGGACACGACTCCAAGTCCCGTTACAACAACTCTCCGTTTATTCATGACATTGTCCCAAGGATTCTATGGATTTACACAGACATTATACTGGATTGCCCCGATGACGGTCGGGGCAATCCAGTATTGAATTGAAAAGATGAATTTTCTTATTTTTTCGTGGATTTTTCTTCTATATACTTGATCGCGTCGCCGACCGTTGTCATTTTTTCGGCATCTTCATCCGGGATTTCAACGCTGAATTCTTCTTCTAAGGCCATGATCAACTCAACGGTATCCAGAGAATCGGCTCCCAAATCATCAATAAAAGACGCTTGAGGAGTGACTTCATCAACCTTAACGCCTAACTGTTCAGCAATGATCGACCTTATTTTTTCTTCAACAGCCATGAATAACCTCCTTTTTAACCTAACTTAAATCTAGCTATATCGCCATCCCCCCATCGACCACGATGGTTTGTCCGGTGATGTAGTCCGCATCACGGGATGCTAAAAATAAACACACTTGCGCTACATCATGAGGTGTTCCTAATTTTCCAAGGGGAATTTGTTTGTAGATTGCTTCGCGGGCTTTATCACTCAATTTTTCAGTCATTTCAGTCTGAATAAAGCCGGGAGCCACGGCGTTGGCCGTGATTCCTCTGGATGCTAACTCCCTGGCCACAGATTTCGTCAGCCCAATGACACCGGCTTTGCTGGCAGCGTAATTGGCCTGCCCGGCATTTCCCATGATCCCAATAATCGAAGCGATGCTGATAATTTTCCCTTTTTTGGCTTTCAACATGGATTTGCTGACAACCTTAGTGCAGACAAAAGCCCCTTTCAGGTTGGTGTTAATGACCGCATCCCAGTCAGCGACGCTCATCCGAAGCAACAGATTGTCTCGGGTAATGCCGGCATTGTTAACTAATATATCAATGCGAGTATATTTGTCAAGAATTTTGTTCACCATGTCCTCGACATCATCAGAATTGGTGACGTCGCAGGCGAAACTGACGGCTTCATGCCCCAGCGAACGGAATTCTTCGGCTGTCGCATCGGCAGCCGCCTTGTTGATGTCGGAAATCACGACCTTGGCCCCTTCTTGGGCGAAGGTCAGGGCGATTTCTTTCCCTATACCGCGGGCTGAGCCGGTAATTAATGCCACCTGTTCTTTTAATCGCATAGAATAAACTCTCCAAAGTGAGTGTGTTTGAAAATAATCGCCCTCATCATAGCAATATTCGAAATGATTGCAAGAAAAAAAATAAAATTATTGTGATAATAGCGGGGAAAGATTTATGTGGGCCGGTATAAGAAACAGGGGCCTAATATATAAAGGAAGGGAATTTAGATGAATTCGAGGGCGACGTCAATGAGCCCGAGTTTCAGGTCGTCCAGTTCGGCGAACGCGCTTTTGGTCAGGTCGATCACACGCCCCCTGCGGACGAAACGCTTGTGCGGCCCGCGGTCGTTGACCCGGACGATGATGGATTTTCCGTTGGCCAGGTTCGTGACTTTGATCCTTTGGTTGAACTTGACGCCCCAGATCGCGCAGGTGTACCTACGGTCATCGAATATTTCGTTGTTTGCCGTGTGCTTGTTGATCCCTGGAGACTGTTTCGAATACCAGGAGGCCTGCCCAACGATATATTTTCGTCTGGGCGGAGGGCGCTGGGCTTCGTCAATCTTCGCGTCCGCCAAAGTCACCGTGAAAACCATCGTCAGGAGTATTGTGATTGTCTTTAAGGTTTCTCGCATAATGCTCACCAAATTTAAATACCATACCATCCTCCGCCGGAAAAGGCAATAGGACAGCCCCGGACAGCCAAAAATCTAATGCGTTGATATAAAAACAGTTAGAAAATAGGTAAAAAAATAATTGACAAAAATGAAAAATTAGAACCAGAAGAAGGCGTTTGGGGCACCCCGCGGGCTTATTCCCGGAACTCCGCGTCTTCCACCTTTTGGCGGGAAGAAAACGGTTTCGCGGCGTTTCCCGACGGTAATGATGAGCGGTTGACAATAATGCCGTTGAAATGGCGCATGATCAGCGTCTTGGTGATGTCCCGGGTGAACGGGATCAGCAGAAGAAATCCGAGGATATCGCTGAGGATTCCGGGGGTTAAAAGGAGTAGTCCTCCGATCAGGATCATGACGCCGTTCACCATATCATCGGTGGGCATACGCCCGGCGTTAAGGCTGTCTTGGATGCGGCGCAGCACGACAAAACCCTGGGCCCGGGCCAGGGACGCCCCCAGGGCTCCGGTCACGATAATAAGAAAGATGGTGTTTGTGGCCCCGATGAGGCCGCCCACCTTAATGAGAAGATAGAGTTCAACAGCCGGAACAATGATCAATAAGGCCAGCGGATAGGACAGCATGTGCTCCTCCTTTTAAAAACAAAAATCCGGATCGATTTCCAGAATGCCTGTTTTAATGAAATCCCGTTTAAAAACATCCGGGTCCTCCACCTTGCCGTTAAACGTCAGCACGTCTAGGTCAATGACCCGAGGCCCGTATTTATCGGCGGTCCTGACGCGCCCGAGCTCCCGCTCGATCTGTTTTAGCCGGGCGGCCAAAGCGTCTTTATCCAGGCCCGTGCGGATAAGCGCGCATCCGTTGAGAAAATCCTCCTGATTTATGTTTCCGACCGGCCTGGTGCGGAGAAAAGAACTTTGTTTCTCAATCCCGAACTCTTCGCGCAACCAGCGCAGGGCTTGGGGGATATTCTTTTCGGGGTCAATGTTTGAGCCTAGCCCGATAATCGCCAGATTATCACTCATGGCTTTCTTCCGTGGAGAGGCCGCGCTCCATTTCCACGGCCACGGATTGGGCGTAGCGCAGGGCGTTGGGCTTGTCGATCCGGACCTTCGCCCACAGGACGCGCTCTTTCTTCAGGACAAGGGTTAAAATATCCCGGCACAGCCGTTCCAGGAGAAAAAAACCGGAATTTTCCACAAACGCGATGATTTTCCGTTTCAGCGCCTTATAATCAACTGCGGCTTCGATGGCATCCTTCTCCGCGGCTTCGCTGGCGTCGTAACGGAAACAGATATTAATGATAATGTCCTGTTCCTTTTCCCGCTCCCAGTCGTTGATCCCCACGATTGCTCTTAACCGCAGGTCATCGATATAAACAGTGGCTTGAGTCATAGTGGGCCTCCCGGTTAAATGAGGTGCGTCCCGCCGTCAACGTAAAGAATTTGCCCTGTATAACAGGGGTTTTCCAGCAAAAATACCAGGGCCCGGAGCACCTGGTCCGGATTTTGGGTTTCTTTCTGGGGGATTGTTTGGGCCAGAGATTTCATATAGGCCTCCCCTTTCCCTTTCGGCGGCAGGATGGCGCCGGGCGCGATGGCGTTCACCCGGACGTCCGGAGCCATGGCCAGCGCCGCCATCTGTGTAAATTCCTTTAAGGCCTTTTTGGACAAGAGATAATATAGAGAAGGCGTCCGGTTGCGGGTGACCCGCGCGTCCAGCATGTTGATGACGTCCCCTTTTTTGCATATCCGGGCGAAATGGCTGGTCAACAAGCAGGGCGCTTTCAGGTTGACGGCCATGATGGTGTCATAAAGCCCGCTGTCGGCTTTTGTAATGGTGTTATGTTGATAAACCGACGCGTTGTTAACCAGAAGATTCAGCCCCGGGAACGTTTTCGCGGCCTGCCCGATGAGGCGCTCCGCGGCCTTTGCGTTGCCCAGGTCAGCGGGAAATAACCGGCACGCCGCGCCGGTCCGCTCAACGGCCCGCTGTGTGATTTCCGCCTGCTTTCGGGAGCGGTTGTAATGCAGGGCAATGTCGTAGCCCATCTGGGCCAGCTGCACCGCCATGGCCGCGCCGAGGCGCTGGGCCCCGCCGGTGATCAGGGCCGCCTTGTTTTTGGGGGATTGGGCCATATCAAAAATATTTTTATTCAATGAGCATTGAGTTTACACGACCCTAAGGGGGTGTAAACCAGAAATGCGAATTGATCCTTCAGCGAGTGAGCCAAGCGAACGAGTTGAAGGATCTTAGTTTACAACCCCGCAGCTTGCTGCGGTTCATTAAGTCCCGAACTTGCTCTGGGGTTGATACCTTTTATTTGATTAAACTTAAAAATTCGTACCGGGTGGATCTGTTGGAACGGAACAGCCCCAGCATGCACGATGTGTTCATGCTGGAGTTTTGTTTTTCCACCCCGCGCATCATCATGCACAGGTGCTTGGCCTCAATGACCACGCCCACCCCTTTGGCGCCGGTGCTTTTCATGATCGCTTCCGCGATCTGTTTGGTTAAATTTTCCTGCACCTGCAGGCGGCGGGCGAACACATCCACAATCCGGGCCACCTTGGACAGGCCGATGATTTTCCCGCTCGGCAGGTAGCCCACGTGGCATTTGCCGAAAAACGGCAACAGGTGGTGCTCGCACAGAGAGTAGAGCTCAATATCTTTCACAACGATCATTTCATCGTTGTCAGACTCAAACAGCGCGCCGTTGATGATATCCGTAACCGACTCCTGGTAGCCTTTGGTGAGATATTTATAGGCCTTGGCCGCCCGTTTGGGGGTGGCCCGCAGTCCTTCGCGGTTAATATCCTCGCCTATTTCGAGCAATAGATTTTTGAAAAATCCTTCCATGTCCCTCTCCTGATTTTTAATGTTGACAAGGGATAATATCACAGGCCCATTCTTATGTCAAACCGCCTCGAGGCCGCATTTTCAGTAAAGAATTGGCGCACGGGGATTTTGCCTGTGTTATAATGCCCCCATAACCATGAGAAAAAGGATGATTATGAAGACACCTTCTCTTGTTGACTACCATATGCACTCTCCCTTATGCGGGCACGCGGAAGGCCGTCCGGAAGAATACGCCTGCCAGGCGGTGTCCGCGGGCCTGAAAGAGATCGGGTTCTCCGACCATATGCCGCTCTTGGCCCACGAGCGGAGGAATGTCTGCATGGCGCTTGACCAGATGCCAGAGTATCACCGCATGATCGAAGCGGCGCGGCGGCAATTCGCGGGACAGCTGGACGTTAAGGTCGGCATTGAAGCGGATTTTGAGCCCGGGTATGAAGCGAAGACACAGAGCATTCTGACGGCATATCCTTATGATTATGTGATCGGGTCTGTGCATTTCCTGGATGACTGGGGGTTTGACAACCCGGAAGAGATGGAGCTCTGGGACCAGGCGGATGTCACGGCCGTTTACCGGAAATACTACGGGCTTCTGCGCCGGTCCGCGGCTTCGGGGCTGTTTAACATCATGGGGCACGTGGACCTGGTCAAGAAGTTCGGACACCGGCCCGCAGCCAACCTTGAGGACGAAATCCAGGAGACCGCCCGGGTGTTCAAAGACAGCGGGGTGGCCATTGAAATCAACACCGCGGGCCTGCGCAAACCGGTTAAAGAAATTTATCCTTCCCTATCGGCCCTGCGGTTTTATTGTGAAGCCGGGGTGCCCATCACCTTTGGCTCGGACGCCCACCTGCCGCAGGACGTGGCCCGGGATTTTGACAAAGCCGTGGACTGGGCGAGACAGGTCGGGTATAAGGAATTCGTCACGTTTTCAGGCGGGAAGATCAAGGAAACGCGGGGGTTGTAGAATAATAGTCAGTCCCTGTTTTATATCTATTGGGGTTCGTTGGCAAAATTTTTCCTTCTATGCCGTCCTCTTCTCGGCTTTTTAAAATCCCTCAAATCCATCCCATCCCCGGAATTTATCAACGTGTATATCTGGTCTTCTTCCATACGGCTGATATTTTTGACAGAACCGGAAATGTTTCTCAAGCGATAGGTCATAATGTCTGACAACACGACCTTTTCATCGAGAGAGTGAGTGGAATAAAACTCCAAGATGGATTTATCATCCGTGTGTAAGGGGGCATCGCCCGCATATCGCCGCACTCCTTCTTCATCCATGAACAGGAAGGAAATTATTTGCGCGGGATTCCGGACCTGGACTTCAGCCAAGTCATCTTTAATATTAGGATCCAACATCCTTTGCTTTAAGCGCGCGTAATCAATTTCAAGAACATCCTCCGTCCCGGTCAAGATAGCATAGTAGCTGGTTTGCCTTTCCCCCAGAAACCAGACGGACGTGTGCGGAAAAACATCCTGAAATGTCTTCAAAAGGATTTTAAATTCGGCATTGTTCACTCCCCCCATAGGAACCCAGGCGCTGGCAATGCCGTTCTTTTTCAACCGGGATTTTAAAAGCTGGAAATATTCCTTCGTGTATAGACTGGCGTTTTGCTTATACTGCAGGTTGGTGACATCCGTTGAAATGACATCGTATTTCTTCCCGGAAACCAGGAAATAATTCCTGGCATCATTAATAATCACCTTCAGGTTGGTGGCGTTTAAAACATCATGGTTTTGTTCAAGGAACAGATGCGCCGAACGCACCACCTCCGGCTCGATCTCAACGCAGTCCACTTCGATGCCGTATCGGGTCATGGACCACGAGGTCCCTCCACTGCCGAACCCGACCGTTATGGCGTTATGCGGGTCTGGGTGTATCAACAACGGGATATGCGCCAGCATTTTGGCGTCCATCTTGGCCCATAGAAAAGTAGCGGCAACCGGTTCTCCGTCGACTTTGAGACTCCGCACGGTATCCGGGAAAAGGCCCTGGGCTTCAATGACGCTCACTGTTCCCGTGTACCCGGATTTATATCGCAAGAGAGACAGCTTGACAGCCGGGTCCTCCGTCTTAAAAACCCATTGATGATCCTGAACAAAAACACGCCCTTCTTGAAGAAAAGGATATCCTCTTAACGCGTGAAAGAAAGCGATGCCGATAAAAATGATGCTGCTTAGCCGGAAAAACATGTTTTGTGAGACCCGGTATCCTTTATCAAAATAAATTATGAGCAGGCCCAGGCCCAGGCTCATGAGGCATAAAAAGGCCAGGGTCGCCGTTAAATCTATCCGCGGGATGCATAACAAGGCAATAACAGCGACGCCCAATGATGAGCCGAAAGAACCCAGGGAGAAAATGAACCCGCTTATTTCCGCTGTCCGCTCTTTCTTGCTGATAACCGCATCACACACGGCCGGGTAGGCCATCCCCATAAAAATCGTCGGGAGCAACATCACGATGATTGAATATGTTGTTTCTAAGATAAAAAGCATCCCTGTCACATTTAACTTGTCCAATACCGGCGCGAACAGAAACAGCAGGAACCCCATTTCCCAATTCCCCAGTTGATAATAAACAGGGATGAGCCCGATCGTCGCGACGCCGGCGCCCCAGTTTGACAACGCGAAAATCTGCCGGGCGGTTAGGCGCGAAGCCAATTTAGGGTAGAGCAAAAGGCTCCCGCAGGAGAACCCCAGAAGATAAACAGATAAAGCGACCGTTAAGGTGATGATGCTGTTGCTGGCAACGATTCCCAGGATACGCAGCCAAGCCATCTCATAGCCTAATGACAGGAATCCGGTTATAAAATAAATCCAGACAAATTTATCGCAACAGAAATCCCGGGAGCGCGCGCCATCCGGGGGCGATTTCCCTGATGCGGCCGGGGATTTCACGGATAATTCTTTTCTGGAGTTAATAATAAGAAACAACGCGATACATATATTGATACAGGCGGTGACCAACAGCGTTTTCTGCATCCCCCAGGCGGGGATGAAAACAAAGCCCGCCGTCAGGCAGCCCAACACCGAACCGACCGTATTTAATCCATAAGCTAGAAATATCCCGGAAGGCGCGGCTGACTGATACCGGGAAAGAATATGGTTCATGGCCGGGACCATCGCGCCCATGGCCATTGTCGCCGGCAAAACAGCCGCAACGGCTAGCATAAAGCGTATCAGGAAAAAAAGCATCCCTTCCGGAGGGCTGGCCTGCATTATTTTGATGAAGAGAGAAAGCGCGAAATTTAAAATGGAATGAACCCCGAGCCCCCAGACACCCGTAAGAAGCAAAGCTCCGGAGAAAAACAAAACGGCGTTGCCCACCCGCTGGAGGCGTTTCCCTCCCAGCCAGCTGCCCAAGGCAATCCCGCAGCAAAATGCCGTTAAAATAGCTGTCGTCGCCAAAACGCCGGACCCGAGGACAAGGATCATCATCCTCTGCCAAACGATCTCAAATATTAAGGAAGTCGCTCCGGTGAGGAAAAAAATAAACGAGTAAAGACGAAGACGTGCCGGGTTCATTATTATCCAATCTTAACCAGGGTATGATTCATATAGTTTATTGTATCTTAATGAATACTATTTCACTATTAATTTAACGACAGAATTTTCCGGGCCGCCCATCGGCCGCAGGACGTGGCCCGGGATTTTGACAAAGCCGTGGACTGGGAGAGACAGGCCGGGTATAAGGAATTCGTCACGTTTTCGGGCGGGAAGATCAAGGAAGCGCGGGGGTTGTAGCTGCTTCCCGGGTTATAGCCCGAATCGTAATCAATGGGCTATTTTATTTCTTTTCCAAACCGTCATAATTGACCCCGCCGGCATAAGCGAGGATATCTTCTTTCGTGGCTTCGGAACCGCTCACCTGGATGAGATATTGGTTGGCGGCTACGAGTTGGATTTGCCCGCTCTGATCGGAGGCGTCATAGCTCATAATAGCTTTCCTTCCGGCGATTTTTATCAATTCTCCCTGGGCGGCGGCCAGCATCGGGTTCTGTAACAGCATAATCACACTTTGAATCATGGGGGAATCGGCCATAATACTGACCGTCACCGTGGCATTTCCTTTTGTGTAAATCCGCTCGCTCGAGGTCATCCCGCCGAACATCGCCGCGCCCACCGCCTGTGTTTCGGCCTCCTCGGCCTCCCAGCCGTCCAGCGCTTGGGGCAGAAAATCCGAAAGCTCGCCGCTGCGTTTCTGCCGGGCCAGTTGGCCGGCATATTCAAAATTTCCCGCGGCTTCCGAATATTTTCCCTCTTTGTAGAGAGTGATGCCCTCCTCGACCGTGTCGAGCACATCGTCGGCGTAGGCCGGCAGGAACTGGGCCAGGAACGCGCTCAGAACCAATGCTATCAGAAATAATTTAACGTATCGCATACAACTCTCCTTTTGGTGGTTTTAAAGTTGATTTCAGGACACTTCCCCCTTGCGATTCTTGATCTTCGGGGAGCGCTATGTGATTATATCCATTAACTCTAAAAACACAAGCTGGTTTTTTGACCTTTCATATAAAAATGCCCTGTCCCTTCTTGGGGCCCGGCCCCGTCACTATTACGAAATTCATCCTGAAAATCTATTGCCAACAAATTGCATCAAAAGAACATACGCCCAGACAATCGCCGCTACTTTCCCAAGGAAGAAAAAGGTAATCACTCTACGAAACCACTCTGGTAGCGTAAACTCTTTTCCTTTATCCTGGGAACACTCTTTTTCTTTGATAAAATAAAAGATACTATAAATTAAGTATCTGACAACTGCATGTAATAAATCCAACGATAATCCTAGGACTAAAAAGAATGCAGGGGGGAGCAATTCCCATGGCACTGAAACAACGCTTCCAACTTCAATCTTAAAAATCCAAATTACACCTATTCCTACAATCCCAAGGTTCCGAGTTATTTCACTAACCTTTTTTGAGTCTTCATCTTTAATTTCCTTCAAATTCTTCAATTTCATTATTTCTTCCTCTTTGCTTTCGGGCCATCGTCTTCAGTACCTCTACGAACCATCTTGGCGCAGGCGATATCCCCACTCTTATCGATAAAATACAGGTAACC
>ENA-UPTA01002387-UPTA01002387.1-activated-sludge-metagenome-genome-assembly--contig:-NODE-2387-length-19484-cov-7.462093_pt1 | contig 19484 bp, 17 predicted proteins | sample MGYA00238184_ERZ773361 | MGnify/ENA primary metagenome ERZ773361 (study PRJEB29100, sample SAMN05720205) | activated sludge metagenome | isolation source: anaerobic digester from wastewater...
GCCTGTCGCAGGAAATGGATGAAAAGGTATTGCAACAACATATCAATTTGTATGTTAACGATTACAGCCTCGATTTGGGTGAAAAAGGCAGGCAAGCCATAAATTTTCTTTTCGCCAGGGCAATTGAAACCAAAATTATCCCCAACGGGGTTGAATTGTAGAGACGCGATAAATCGCGTCTCAAAAACGCACTGACGCGGAAAAATCGCTTCTAAAAAAAACAGAGACCCGATATCGGGTCTCCGCAAAATTATATTACAATAATTCACCCTATTTCACCAGTTTCGAAAGTACCATGTAACCCATGAGTTTGCCATTTTTATCGTAGTTTTCGCTGCGAACCACTCCTGCGGAGGATGAAATCCATTCTGTTACAGAAGCCTGAGTGTTCATAAAGGCAACTTTGCTGGTAACTGTATAGGTTATCTTTGTAGCCTGAAATGTACCGGCAGGAACTGTAATCGATTCGCTGCTAACAACTTTTCGGTCCGTAATATTGACTACCATATTAAAAACCTGAAAACCCTGACTGCTTGCTGACATTGTAAATTTTGCATCAGGAAGTGTTGTTCCAGGTACAAGCGTTGAAGGGTACTGCATTCCAACATTCTCAACTTTCACATCCATGTCTTTGTATGCATCCATTGTTGATTGGTCCATGAAGTTGCTCATATCAACGTAAATCACGCCATTTTCACATTTATATGTCATTTTCGATGTGAATTGATTTTTCTTTGCATCAATTGAATTGGTTTCGATGGTGGCTTCGTAGCCAACTGCAGTATTGTTTACTGCCAACACTTTTGTTGTTGCAGTTGATTCGAGTTTGTCTTTAGCATTGAAATTTTGTGTTTCCCACGACGCACCTTCATGCAACGGATAATAATCGGGGCAGGTTTGGGCTATGGTAAAAACGGCAATTACACAGGCAATGGTACTGAGAAATACTCTTTTCATAATTTTTTGTTTTAGTTTATTGTTTGCAAAATTAATTCGATTTGGGCAGGTTACAAATATTGTGCAAAAATAATTAACACATCACACATCGTTTTAAAATAACTATTTAACAAAATTTGTCGTCGCGTTCGAAAGCTGTTTCCTAAAATATCCATAAAATCACTAACTTTGTTTATCAAATGAAAAAACGAGCATGAACAAACGCATTGTTATTATCGGTGCAGGAAACGTAGCAAACAACCTAGCCTCGCTGTTACAGGGCAGCGCATACACCATAGTGCAGGTGTTCAGCCGCAGCAACAATTCGGCCGCAGCACTCGCTCAGCAATGTGCATGCAGCCACACCTGTAATTTCGGCAAGATTACCAATGCGGCCGACATCTACATTTTCTGCCTCAGCGACGATGCCAACATGCAATACATTCCCCAATTTCGCCACACGGCGAAACTGTTGATTCACACTTCGGGCAGCATGAGCCCTGCTGTTTTTGCGGGTCTTACAGCAAACTATGGCGTTCTCTACCCTTTGCAATCGCTAAAAAAAGGCATTAGCATCGCTGCCTCGCAAATTCCATTTTTAATTGAAGCCTCCAACCAGGAAAGCTTTAAACAAATTGCCGCAATAGCAGAGGCTATGGGCGCAACTTTCACACATGCCGACACCATACATCGTACCTGGGCGCATATTTCGGCGGTTTTTGCCTGCAATTTCAGCAACCACATGTTGGCCATTGCCTCCGACATTGCACGAAAAAACAACGTACCCTGGGAAATGCTTCAGCCCCTTATCGTAAATACTTTTAACCGAAGTTTGCATGCCGACCCCTTTACTGTGCAGACCGGTCCGGCTTACCGAAACGAAAAATCGGTGATGCAAAAACACAGCGAAATGTTGCACGACGGGTTTAATACTTACGAAAACTTGTATAAAACCATTAGCAATAGTATATTTGAAATGTATAAAACAAATAAAAAGGAAGATTGATGATACCCGATGAGAGCCTGAATTTCAAACAGTTATTGAAAAATATAAAAGCCATTGTTCTCGATGTCGACGGTGTATTGTCGTCGTGCCAGGTGCTGATTGAGCCTGATGGAGAACTTCAGCGCAACACCAACGTGAAAGACGGCTTTGTTGTTCAACTGGCTACGCGCATGGGTATCAGAATAGGAATTATTACAGGAGGGAAATCGGACGCAGTGGTAAAACGCTACAATAAAATTGGGGTCGACGACGTATATTATCAGGTGAAAGATAAAAACACAGCGCTTGATGAATTTATGAATAAGCACAATTTGAAACCATCAGAGATTTTATATATGGGCGACGACCTTCCCGACTATCGGGTAATGCAGCGTGTGGGCGTGGCCACCTGTCCGCTCGATGCAGCCCAGGAAATTAAAGCCATTTCGCTCTATGTGTCGCAATATAAGGGTGGCGAAGGCTGTGTGCGCGATATCATTGAACAGGTGTTGCGCACTCAGGGTAAATGGATGACAAATGAGGCATTTGTATTATGCTGAGTTTCTTACGATTAATACGGTTCCCAAATTTGGTAATGGTTGCGCTAACCATGTACGCTATGCTGTATGGTATTGCCCATCCGGTTCTGGAGTATTACGGAGGTGAAATTGTCACCAGCCCGTTGCAATTTATCTTTCTTGTGCTGTCGTTTGTTTTCCTTGCAGCAGCTGGGTATGTAATAAACGATTATTTCGACCGTAAAGCCGATTTGGTAAACAGACCCGATACTATTGTGGTAGGAATACACATAAAACGCCGCTGGGCAATGGTTTTTCATACAGTATTCAATATTATCGGAGTTATACTCGGGTTTGCTGTTGCTTTTTCGATTGGCAAATGGTGGTTCGGGTTTCTTTTTATCGCTTTTTCATTGATACTATGGTGGTATTCTTCGAACCTTAAGAAACTACCAGTTGCAGGGAATCTTACCGTTGCCATATTAGGCGCCGTGGTGCCTCTTACCATTGCCGGATTTCAATATTACGGAACAATCCGTGTTCTAGGTATTTTACCTGTCAATATTTCCATTGCAATGAAAGAGATTTTCGACATTTCAGTAGGATTTGCTGTGTTTGCATTCATGTTTAATTTCATTAGGGAGCTCGTGAAGGATATGGAGGATATTGAAGGAGATAAAGCCATGTATTGCAAAACAATCCCTATTGTGCTTGGAATAAGATTAACGAAATACCTTGCTTCATTACTTTGTTTTGCCGGAGTCTTTCTGGTTTTACTGTCGTATGTTGCTTACATAAGGAACCTCTCCTATATGACCAACGATTTTATCAGTATCTGGTACGTTCCTGTTCTTGTTGCCCTGCCTCTTTTTTACTGTGGTATCAGGCTTATCTTTTCAGAAAAAAAATCTGATTACAAAATGATAAGTAATATCCTGAAATTAAATATGCTCACAGGTATCCTCTACACTTTGGTTATGTTTCTGATAATTATATCAAACACTGTAAAATGACCGGTAAAAAAATATACAATATTATTCTTGGGTCGGCAAGTCCGCGTCGCAGAGCCCTTCTCGAAGAAATGGGCATTCCTTTTCGGATAGTCAGAATAGATTTTCCTGAAGAGAACTTCCCCTCCCACTTATACCGTGAAGAAATTGCGCTTTATCTGGCTGCAGAAAAGTCAAAACATTTTGGCAATCTTGCTGAAAACGACTTGCTGATCACCGCCGATACCATTGTGTGGCATAACGATACTGTACTGGGGAAGCCCTTACATTACTCCGATGCTTTTCAGATGCTGAAGCGCCTCAGCAATCAGTGCCACGATGTTATTACCGGTGTTTGTCTGCGTAGCTCAGAAAAAACACATTGCTTCTTTGCAGAGACCAAAGTTAAATTTGCCGATGTCAGCAACGACGATATTAAAACATATATTGAAAAATACAAACCCTTCGATAAAGCCGGAGCCTATGGTATTCAGGAGTGGATTGGGCTGATTGGCATTGAATGGGTTCAAGGTTCGTATTTTAATGTTGTAGGATTACCGACACACCGTTTATTTGTTGAACTTCAAAATTTTTAAAAGTTTTCATGAAAAAATTACTATTCATTTTGATTGCATTAATTTCCTGGCTTTTCTCAATTGCCGGAGAAGGCATGTGGATTCCCCTACTGCTTGAAAAATATAACTACGAAGACATGCAGGCTAAAGGGTTTAGGTTAACGCCTGAAGATATTTACAGTATCAATCATTCATCACTAAAGGATGCTGTTGTTATATTTGGAGGGGGTTGCACCGGTGAGGTAATTTCAGATCAGGGGCTTATTATAACGAACCATCATTGTGGGTTTGGCACTATTCAGCGACACAGCAGCCTTGAGCACGACTATCTTACCGATGGTTTTTGGGCACAGACAAAAGAAGAAGAATTGTCAAGTCCATGGCTCAAAGTTACTTTTCTCGTAAGAATGGACGATGTAACAGCCCAGGTGCTCAATGGCGTTTCCAATAAGATGACAGAAGCAGAACGCGATGCTGTTATTAATAAGAATATCGGTGAAATTACTTCAAGAGCGGTAACCGGAACCCATTATGAGGCAGTTGTTGAATCGTTTTATTATGGTAATCAGTATTTTTTATTTATCAATGAGGTCTTTAAAGACGTACGCCTTGTGGGTGCTCCTCCGTCCTCCATAGGTAAATTTGGCGGGGATACCGATAACTGGATGTGGCCACGGCATACAGGCGATTTTTCATTATTCAGAATATATTCCGACCCTAACGGAAAACCTGCAGCATATTCAAAAAATAACATTCCACTGAAACCCAGAAAGCATATGAGCATATCGCTGAAAGGAGTTCAGGAAGGTGATTTTACAATGGTACTCGGATATCCAGGAAGTACCGAACAATACATTCCTTCATACGCAGTTGATATTACTATGAATCAAACCGATCCAAACAGAATAAGCCTGCGCGAAGCCCGTCTCAGGGTAATAAACCAAGCCATGGACAACGATAGGGGTATCCGCATACAATATGCCAATAAAGCCGCCTCTATTGCAAACGGGTGGAAAAAATGGATTGGTGAAGTCAGGGGATTAAAACGTCTGAATGCAGTACACCAGAAAGAGCTCTTTGAACGTGCATTTCAGAAATGGACCGCTTCGAACCGAACTTTGACACAAAAATACGGTGATATCCTCTCAAAATATGAAAGCTTATATACTGCCGCAAAACCATATTATCATGCTTACGATTATCTTGCAGAAGCCGGATTTGGCATTGAGGTTATCAGTTTTGCCGGTAAATTCAACAGTTTGTACTTGGCTGCCAAAAGCGGTTCCAGTAAAGAAGACCTTAACGGGATAATTGAAAAGCTCAAACCGGGTATTGCTGCATTTTACAAAGACTATCAAGCTTTCATTGATCATGAAGTAATGAAATCGTTGTTAAAAATGTACTATAAAAATGTTCCGTCCGCATATTTGCCGACCTTTTTATGTAAAAATTTTCTGCAGAATAGTGATGAGATGATTGAAATGATGGCTGATAATGCATTTGAAAAAAGCATTTTTACAAATCAGGCACGGCTCGACAAATTCTTATTGGATTTTAAACCCAAAAACTATAAAAAGCTGGAGCTCGATCCTGTGTTCATCATGTATCGTAACCTCATTGATTTATACATCAATAAAATTGAACCTGTGATTGCCGATACCGAAAATGAACTCGACAGTTTAAACCGTGTGTACATGAAAGCGCAGATGGAATTTATGGCCGACAGCCTTTTCTATCCCGATGCGAACTTTACGATGCGCCTTACTTACGGGAAAGTTTCGGAATACAAACCCTGCGATGCTGTTACCTATAAATGGTATACCACGCTCGACGGTATCATCGAAAAAGATAACCCCGAAATTTATGATTATGATGTACCCGATAAAATAAAAGAATTATATAAGGCAAAAGATTACGGCAGATATGCCGATGCCGATGGCAAACTACATGTGGCATTCATTGCTACTAACCATACCACAGGCGGTAATTCCGGAAGTCCTGTGCTCAATGCCGATGGTGAACTGATTGGGGTAAATTTTGACCGGAACTGGGAAGGAACGATGAGCGACATCATGTACGATCCAAGTATGTGCCGCAATATTTCACTCGACATTAGGTATGCTCTTTTTGTAATCGAAAAATATGCCGGAGCAGACCACCTAATTGAAGAAATGACCATTGTTGAATAATAATACCTAATTATATGAATGTAAATAAAGTAATTTTAATCGGACGCCTCGGAAAAGATCCCATTGTATCGCATCCCCAACCAGAGTTAACCAAAGCTGAATTCACTCTTGCAACAACCGAATCGTATAAAAAAGACAATCAATGGGTTGATATTACCGAGTGGCATAATATTACCGCATGGCGCTCCTCAGGGCTATATGCCGAAAAACATCTAAAAAAAGGCATGCTCGTATATGTTGAAGGTAAAATCCGGTCAAACAAATGGCAGGACAGTAATGGGAATCAACGAACCACTTATGAAATCGTTGCGGATAATCTGCAAAAACTCGAAAAAACCCCAACTGATGCCCAACACGACACGAAAAACACTTTTACCGCATCTAAAAATACACTGGAAGAACCATCACCCGACGCAGGCCTGATGAATGGACCAAATGAATCAGACATTGTACCTTTTTAGATGTATCAGAATTCAACTGAAATATTATTTGTACTGCTGAATTTCGCAAAACTTAACCTGAGTTTTTATATTACAGGAACTCTTGTTGTAGTGGTATTAATTATTATTTCTGGAATGGTTTCTTCATCAGAAGTTGCATTTTTTTCGTTATCACCCAAGGACAAACTAAATTTAAGTAAGAACAAATCAAAATCGGGAAAAACAGCTTATAAATTACTGCTTAAACCTGAAAAGCTGTTAGGTACAATTTTGGTAACCAATAATTTCGTTAACGTGGCTATTGTTATTCTTGTAACATATCTTACCGGGCCACTGTTTTCCTTTATTGACAGCGAGACTATAAAAGTGATTGTGCAGCTTGTTATCGTTACTGCAATTCTCCTACTGTTGGGAGAACTTCTCCCGAAAGTGTATGCCAGTAAATTCCCGTTGAAAACAGCCTTGAAACTTGCACTGCCATTAAATGTAGCATCTAAAATATTCAGTCCTGTAGTATATATTCTTGTTCGTTCCACGAGCAGAGTAAACAAGCGAATGCAGCGCCGTCATAAACAAAACATCAGTATCGATGACCTCTCGCATGCCATTGAACTGGCTTCGGATGAGCTGAATGAAGAAAAGGAAATGCTCGAAGGAATAATCAATTTCACGAATATTGAGGTTAAAGAAATTATGAAGCCCCGCATGGATATTACGGCCTTCGAATATTCCGAAACATTTACCAAAGTACTTTCAGTTATTGTGGAAACCGGCTACTCCAGAATTCCGGTCTATAAAGAAAACCCTGATAACATTGTAGGGGTGCTGTACATTAAAGACTTACTCCCATATATTCATATTGAGGATAAAAAATCGTTCAAATGGCAAAAATTAATCAGGACGCACCTGATTATTCCGGAAACAAAAAAAATCAATGACCTGCTCAAAGATTTCCAGTCAAAAAAAATGCACATGGCCGTTGTGGTTGATGAGTACGGTGGCACCTGCGGGATTGTTACCATGGAGGATATTCTTGAGGAAATTGTTGGTGATATCAATGATGAAAGCGATACCGACGGCATATTATTTACCCAGATTAGTGAAAACACGTGGGAGTTCGATGGCAGGACAACGATTATTGATTTCTGCAAAACACTGGATGTTGACAGCAACCTATTTGACGCAGTAAGAGGTGAGAGCGATTCGCTTGCCGGACTAATACTTGAAATGAAAGGCGATATTCCCCATAAAAATGAAAATATAAATTACAGTCGGTTTACTTTTACTATTGAATCGGTTGATAAACGGAGAATAAAAAAAATAAGGGTTACAATTCATGAAAACAAGTAGCATTCTATTGTCGGTTGCAATCATTGCACTATTATTTGCATCTTCCTGTAAAAAGCACTATGCCCCACGTCCATATGGATATTTCAGAATCGATTTCCCTGAAAAAGACTATAAAACATCTGATACCACCTTTCCGTACTCATTCGAGATGCCGAGTTATAGTTTTATGCAAGCTGATACAATAAAACTCAACTGGGCTAATCTGGTTTTCCCTCTGAATCATGCCATTATTTATCTTACCTATAAAGAGTTGAACAACGATTTTGAAACTCATATGGAAGAATCGCGGGAGTTTGTTTATAAGCATACTGTAAAGGCTGATGCCATCGAAGAGTCGGTTTTTGTGAATGAAGATGAAAAAGTTTATGGAATTCTATACGATATCAAAGGCAACGCCGCAAGTTCCGTTCAGTTTTTTGTAACCGACAGCACCCGGCATTTTTTAAGAGGTTCTCTATATTTTGATTGTCCCCCGAACAAAGATTCGCTGGACCCGGTTATCAGTTTTATCCGCACCGATATTGTTCACATCATGGAAACTTTAAAATGGGCTAAATAATGCCTGTGATTACTGATTTAAACATTTCAGGTACCCGGATTGTATGCTGGCAAATAACCGAATCTGCTGACATACTCACCGGCAGTCTTCCTGAAAACATCCAAAAAGAAGCAGTAAAATATACCCACATCGGGCGAAGAGAAGAGTTTGCTGCTTCAAGGTTGTGTTTACAGCACGCAGGGTTTAAAGATCCTATTTATAAAGATACATGGGGGAAACCATTTATAAATAACGCTCATATTGGGATAACCCATACCGACGGATTTGCTGCAGTAATTATAAGTAAAACAATGTGTGTTGCCATTGACGCTGAACAACCAGATGTGCGTTTACTGCGGACAGCTCCACGATTTTTAAATAATTACGAATCTGAATATTGTGGCAACGATATCGAAAAAATTGCACTCATTTGGTGCTGCAAGGAGTGTATATACAAGCTCTATGGTCATGGATATTCCGATTTTAAACAAAGCTTGGAAGTTAAAGAAACCGATGACGGAAATTTCGAAGGAAAAATCCAGGGCAAGGATATTGTTATTCTTCGCAGGTTGAATTTATCTGGTGAAAATATGCCTGTGATTGTATGGTGCAGTCAAGCTCCTGAAAATATAGCCATCCAAGATTAGGTTGCAAAATATTAAAATTATAATTAATTTGCACAAATGAGTGAGCTAACGGTATATCAGCAAATTATGGAGACGAAAGAGCATGGCAAACATTTGCTTGCCATGCTGATTGATCCCGATAAATTTTCTGAGCAGAATTTTAGAGAATTTGTAAAAAGTTCGGACTTTTCGGCTGTAGATTTGTTGTTTGCAGGAGGAAGCTTTTTGAGCACCGGTACAAACTCATGTATTGAAGGTATTAAGAAATATACCGACAAACCGGTAATATTATTTCCCGGGAACGCCTGCCACATCAGTAAAAACGCCGATGCCATATTACTTTTATCGCTCATATCGGGGCGAAATGCGGAGTTCCTTATTGGAAACCATGTTACAGCCGCACCTTTTATAAAGAAATCCGGCATCGAAGCTATCAGCACAGGGTATATGCTGATTGGGAATGGCAACGATACATCGGTTGAATATATAAGCAACACACACCCCATTCCCGCTGCTAAAACCGACATTGCTGTTGCTACCGCTTTGGCAGGCGAAATGCTTGGCATGAAACTGATCTATCTGGAAGCAGGCAGTGGTGCCCGTAAGTCGGTACCTGACGAAATGGTCAGAGCTGTAAGCAATGCTTGTAATAGCCCATTGATTGTGGGTGGTGGAATAAATACCCAAGATCAAATGGAACGTAAATTTGAAAATGGAGCTACTATTGTTGTAATTGGAAGCGCATTTGAGAAGGGGAAAAGCTTTAAAAGATAGATTTATTAATCTATCAGTATCTTTTCGACCGCCACATTTTCTCCAAAACTAATCTTTGCAAGGTAAACACCTTTTTTCAGGCCTTCGGTACTCAGTGATTCATTCATACCCGACAAAACCATTGCACCCTGTAAATTAAATAATTGTAACTGGATGGGGCCTCCGTCAACATATTGTATGCAAATGGTCTTACTTACTGCATCGTAAAAAACCATCGGTTTGATTGTTGCAGGATTTTGTTCCCCTGAAAATATGTAACTCTTCATGCTTGACGCTTTCAGAAAAATAGCAGAGTCATAGCACATGTCTCCAACATCGGCTATAGCCATTACAAGGTGGTAGGTATTCCCGGCTATAACATTTATCTGAGCGGTAAGTAAAACGGTTGAGCCATCGAAAACAAAATCAGGGTTATTTAGCGCTTCGTTATCAATATAAAACGAAGAATTAACATTGCCGTTAACATTGTTAATGGCTACCGGACTGGTAGTGCCTGGAATAATGGCAATATTTACATTATTGTAGTTTCCGCCATTTGGATTGGGTCCACAAATAAAAAATCCAAATACATCGTTAAATGAAGAGCCTGCAAACTCCGGGTATTCTTCGGAAGCAAACACATACTGAAATTCAAGAATATTGCCAATGGGAACCAGATCGAATTCGAAAACTGCCGCATCGTAAGTATCCGACGATATCAGGCAATTGAGTAAATAGTGGCCAGGAGCATCGTTAATAGTATTGGCAAATGAAGAAACCGGGGCTCCAACGGGCGCAGAACCTTCTGGATTAATCGATCCAGTGCTAAGAACCAGGCCTGATTCCAATCCGGGCACAATACCCGTGGCATTTGAAAAACTACCAAATGCATTTTCGTCACCTGTATATACAACGTTCGTAACCGAAACTCCGTCGAAAACAAAACTGGCAGCTGCCTGAACAGGGTCGGTTACAGGGACAACATTAATTTGTGCAAACGAAATACTATAAGTTGCACACGAAAACAGAATTGGTATCAGGTGGCTCTTCTTCATGGTCCGGGTTTTTGATTATTCACAAATGTACAATCAAAATTGCCAAATTCTGCATAAAAATTAACTAAACGATGATTTGTATTACTTTGAAATGTCGCCTTTTTTTTTGCATATACTTAGAGCCATTTTACACTAAAATAAAAAAAGCTGCAAAATGTTTGCAGCTTCCACTTTAGCAGTTTTTCTGGATTAGTACTCATCTTCGTTGAAGAAGAAATCATCTTTACTCGGGTAATCCGGCCAAATGTCCTCAATGCTCTCGTAGATTTCACCTTCATCTTCAATTTCGTTCAGGTTTTCAATAACTTCGAGAGGGGCTCCGGACCTGATGGCGTAGTCGATTAGCTCATCTTTTGTTGCAGGCCATGGCGCATCTTCTAGTTTCGATGCTAATTCTAAAGTCCAGTACATTCTAAAAAAATAAATTAATTATTATTATGGTTCAAAAAAAGGTCTGCGAAATAAAGCAAAAAAAATCATTTACAAATCATTCTTCCAAAAAATTTCATCAACATGTTGTTTAAAACTGAAATATCGCGCCAATACAAAGAGATAATCGGATAGCCTGTTTAAAAATACAAGGATTTCTGCATCAACTTTGGCGGTACCGGCCAACGCGGTCACTCTACGCTCTGCACGCCGACATACTGCGCGGGCAAGGTGGCAGCTTGCCGAAAGTTGTGAGCCTCCGGGAATAATAAAATTTTCAAGCGCAGGAATTGATTCGTTGTATTTATCGATTGATTTTTCGAGAAATTTCGAAAATTCCGGATCCAAAACAGGAATTGCTGGTGCAGACTGGGGTACTCGTTTGTAATCAGACGCCAAATGAGCACAAATAGTAAATAAATTTCGCTGAATACAGATCAATTCCTGATTAATTTCTTCATAATTGCACACAGCCCGTATTAATCCAAGCCATGAATTTGCTTCATCCACCGTACCATAAGCTTCCACCCTGATATCTGCTTTACTTACTCTGACTCCGCCTATTAAACCGGTAGTGCCATCATCACCTGTTTTTGTGTATATTTTCATACAAATTTCCTTTTTAGGATTTAGATAACCAACACAATAATAAACAAGATTTTCAATACATGCACTTTTGATTCGAATAAAAATAATGAAAAAATAAATCGGGTTTCAGGATTAATACACTGTCAGTTATTATTAAGAGCATCCGATTCTATAAGCCCGTCTCGTAGTCTGACAATTCTCTTTGCATGCAGGGCAATATCCTCCTCATGAGTTACCAGCACAATAGTATTGCCCTTGTTGTGAATTTGCTCAATCAGCTCCATGATTTCCTCCGATGTTTTTGTATCAAGGTTGCCGGTAGGTTCATCAGCAAGAATAATGGAAGGTTTGTTTACAAGTGCACGGGCCACTGCAACCCGTTGTCTTTGACCTCCAGACAATTCGTTAGGTTTGTGGTGCATTCGATCCTGCAAACCAACATTCAACAAGACCTCTTCGGCGATTTCCTTTCTTTTCTTTGAAGGTACTCCGGCATATACCAATGGCAACATTACGTTATCAAGTGCCGAATATCGTGGGAGCAAATTAAAAGTCTGAAAAACAAAGCCAATTTCTTTATTGCGTATTGTGGCCAGTGAGTTATCTGTCAAATCGCTAACATCGGAACCGTTCAGAATATATGACCCCTTGGTCAGTGTATCAAGACACCCGATAATGTTCATCAAAGTAGATTTTCCGGAGCCGGAGGGTCCCATTATTGCAACAAATTCATTTTTTTCAATATACAGCGAAATCGACTTCAAGGCATTGACCACATTAATTCCAACATAGTAATCCTTTGAGGCGTCTTTAAGTTGAATAACAGTATTGTTTGACATAAAATTGAATTGAGACCCGGTAACGAAAATAGTGTATTAAGTTGAATCTGAATCAGGTTTTAGATAATTTTAACATAAAATATCCACAAGGGAGATCAAATCCATGAATTACATAACCTGTTGTTCCGGTCGAAATAATACAGGAATCACTATTACGTGCAATGTATTTCCAAAATGTGTTCATATCTCTCGACCAGGAAATATCATCGAAAACCATTACATACCTTTTACCAACAAGATTCAAGCGAACACCCTCGTAATAATTTCTCATTCGCAGTCCATTGTGATCGCCATCAAAATATATAAAATCGAATTTGCGGTTTTCCTTAATCAAGTTTTCGATAGCCAATGAAAAATCGCTGTTTAAAAGAGTAACATTCTCTACTGACAATTCAGAAAGTAATTTTTTTGCCTCTTTAATGGTGTTACTGCATGCATCTATCGAAATCAGTTCCAAATTACACGGAGTGGTTGCCAGATACGCAGTTGTAACACCAAGGGATGTTCCCAGTTCAAGAATGTGATTTGACCCTGCCCAAGCACCAAGTCTGAATAAGATTTGTGCATCCTCCTGCTCTGTGAGGCAGTACCTCGCAATTCGTTGTATACTCCTTTTGTTTCCTTTAAAAACCCGCGAACCGGCCCCCTTGTCTATAACTTCTATTTCGGTATGGGTTTCCAATAAAATTTTTCGTTGATTTTCTATTTCAGAAAAAACATAGTAGCCATAGGTTTTTCCAAATACAAACGAGAACATTGATTTCAGGCGTTCATCTGCAAAATGGCCGGGTTTTCTTGAGCAGATTATCCACCGTAAATCAATCATCAGAAACTCATTTTTATACTATTCATTGGAGTAAATTTAGATAATTATTCATGAAGTTTTGATAATTTTACGCAAATTGAATCCGACATTTTCAAATTCCTCTATGGGCCTCGACAGTAAAATACAATTCCTTAAAGGGGTAGGCCCCAAATCGGCTGAGTTGCTAAAATCGGAAATTGGCGTTGAAAGCTTTGAGGATATGCTGTATTATTTCCCATATCGTTACATTGATCGTTCAAAGTTCTATAATATCAGCGAAATTGATGAAAATGTGCCATACATTCAAATCACAGGATATTTCAGCAGTTTTGAAAATATTGGCGCAAGAGGGAAAACACGAGTAACCGGTGTTTTCAACGACGAAACGGGTAGCATCGAAATCATCTGGTTCAAAGGGACAAAATGGATAACGAGCACCTATAAACCCGATAAGAAGTATATTTTATTCGGTAAGCCTGTACGCTATGGCTCAAAAATAAACATGGTACACCCCGAAGTGGAAGACTTAGAGACATGGTCACGAAAGATAGGTAAAGAGGTCAGTCCGCAGTACAGTACTACCGAAAAAATGAAAAACCATGGACTGAGCAGCAGGACATTACAAAATATTGAAGACCGTTTGCTTAAAGAATGTGCAGAGCAGATTTACGAAACACTTCCCGCATATATTATTTCGAAATATCAGCTCATGCCGCTAAAAAGCGCAATTAAAGAAATGCATTTTCCCGGAAGTATTGAACAATTAAATAAAGCCCAGTATCGCTTAAAATTTGAAGAACTTCTGTATATTCAACTTCGTATCTTGCGGTTGAAACTGATGCGCAAAGTCAGTTCAACAGGAATTGTCTTCAACCGTGATCGCGATTCATTGGTTGCGGAGTGTTTTCGGAACCTGCCTTTCAAACTTACCAATGCTCAGATAAAAGTTCTGCGCGATATACGACATCATGTTGAGAGTGGAAAACAAATGAATGTGCTTCTTCAGGGAGATGTCGGTAGCGGAAAAACACTGGTAGCACTGCTAAGTATGCTTATGGCTGTTGATAACGGATTTCAGGCTTGCCTGATGGTCCCCACAGAAATATTGGCACAACAGCATTATATTTCGTTTTCAAAATACTTAGCAAAATTGGACATTGCCGTTGCCCTGCTTACTGGCAGCACTAAAAAAGCAGAGAGAAAAACTATTCATGAAGGTTTAACTAACGGCAGCCTGAAAATTTTAATCGGAACCCATGCCTTGATTGAAGATACTGTGAATTTTACAAATCTCGGCTATGTTGTCATTGATGAGCAACATCGTTTTGGTGTTGCGCAACGCGCTGCTTTATGGGCAAAGTCAGTTAACCCGCCTCATATTCTGGTTATGACAGCCACCCCAATTCCAAGGACATTGGCAATGACACTATACGGTGATCTTGACGTTTGCGTAATCGATGAAATGCCCCCAGGCCGAAAGCCAATTATTACCCGCCATGTTACCGACAACAGCCGTCTTAAAGTATTTGGATGGATGGAGAAGCTTATTGCTTTAGGGAAGCAGATTTATGTTGTGTATCCATTAATTGAAGAATCAGAAAACTTCGATTATAAAACCCTTGAAGAAGGAGTTGAAGGAATTTCGCGCGCATTCCCTCTTCCCAAATACACTATTTCTGTTGTGCATGGGCGTATGAAATCTAATGACAAAGAGTTTTCGATGAATATGTTTATTACAGGTAAAGCGAATATTCTAATTGCAACAACAGTTATCGAAGTGGGTGTTGATGTTCCCAATGCAGCAATGATCGTAATAGAAAGCGCTGAACGCTTTGGATTATCGCAGTTGCACCAGTTGAGGGGGCGTGTGGGTCGGGGGCAGGATCAATCGTATTGCATTCTGATGACCGAAAATAAAATATCGGAAAATGCTTTAAACCGTATCCAGGCTATGGTTGACACAAATGACGGATTTACACTTGCAGAAACCGACATGAGGCTAAGAGGCCCCGGCGACCTTGAAGGAACACGTCAAAGCGGATTTGATATCAACCTTCGGGTGGCAAATCTAGCCAAAGATGGTCAGATATTACTATATGTTCGCCAAATAGCAGAATCAATTCTCGACAAAGACCCGGATCTCGATTCTCCGGAGAATTCGCTATTAAAAAAACAACTCAACAAAATGAAAGACTCTTCTACTGATTGGCGACAAATAAGTTGACAATACTGATATACTTTACGTAAATATTTTATATAATTTACCATATTCATTTGCTTTGTGTAAATGTACCCATGCTATGAGACTACCGATGGTAATCATCCAAATATAACAAGTATTGACTTATACAAATTTATTTCATATATTTGTATATACTAACCTTGTTCAACCAGGGAAACCATATCTGTTTTGTTATTAGGATATTTCCCATTGTGCAACTTGGTTTGTATTATATTCTACGGTCAACCAAAAAACTAAAATATGAAAAAGTATTTCATCGTATTTTCCAGCATCTTACTTCTAGCAACTTTCAGCGCAAATGCTCAGATAATTTATGTAAAACATGATGCTACAGGCACCAATACTGGAAACAGCTGGGAGAATGCATTTACATCACTTCAATCGGCTCTTGGCATTGCTGTAAGTGGCGATCAGATTTGGGTTGCGCGTGGCACCTACAAACCGTCATATGATTATGGATTGGGTGGCGGCGCACGGTATTACCATTTCAGGATGATTGACGGAGTTGCGATCTACGGCGGGTTTGCCGGAACCGAAACATTGGTTTCGCAGCGAACCGACTTCGGAGAGGGCGGCAATAACGAAACTATTCTCAGCGCAGACCTGAACGGTGACGATATTCTCGTAGGGGATGGAAACCTAATTAGTATTTCAAATAACAGTGAGAATTGCTATCATGTATTTATGCACCCTTCTGCAATGACACCTCTGCTCACCAATACAGCAATTCTCGATGGATTTACCATAACCGGAGGTAATGCCGATGGAACAGTTGCTCCTTATACTAGTGGGGGCGGAATTCTCTGCGATAAGAATTCCCCTACCCTTAACCAACTAATAATAAAATATAATTTTGCAAAAGGAGGAGGCGGTATAACCATTTCGGGGGACGAAATAAATCCAGGTAATAACAACACGAAGCTTACGAATTCAGTAATAAAAAACAATCTTTCTTCAGGCTCGGGTGCAGGTGTAAATATGGCAAACTGCAGCGCAGATGCTGAGGTAATAAATTGTACTATCAGCGGAAACAAAACCACACTCAACCCGGGTAGTTTCAATCAAGGTGGAGCAGGGGTAAGAATCTATCACCGGGCAAAATTCATAAATTGCATTATTGAGAATAATTGGGCACCGGACTGTACAGCAGGCGGGGGCGGTGCTTTTATCGATTACGGCACCTTTTGGGGTTCACAGGGGATTTTCTTTATTAACTGCACCATTATCAACAATTACGCAAAAAACGGCGGAGGGACAAACTATGTTATTACTGGTGGAGAATTCCGCAACTGCATACTTTGGGGAAATACCGACCAAAATGGCGTTTCAAACTATATCGGCAGTAGTTTTGCTTACTGCAATACTTACCCTCTCCCCTCAGGAACTGGAAATATTAGTATTTATCCTGACTTTGTTGATCCATTATCCAAGGACTTCAGAATTTGTGGCAATTCGATTTGTGTAAACTCAGGGAACAATGCCTATAACTCTCAACTCTCCGATATCAGGGGTCAGGTAAGAATTCAAAATACTACAATCGACATGGGAGCCTATGAATTTACGTCAGGAGTCGACCCGATAAGATACTATGTAAAACATGACGCAAGCGGACTAAATAATGGAACAACTTGGGAAAATGCATTTACATCGTTGCAATCAGCACTTAATGTCGCAACCGCTATTAGCGAGATTTGGGTTGCCAAAGGAACTTATAAACCTTCGTATGATTATGGCATTGGAGGAGGGCTTCGATTTAATCATTTCCGAATGATTAACGGGGTTTCTATTTACGGCGGTTTTGCCGGAAATGAAATAAGTATTAATCAAAGAAGTGATTTTGGCGAAGGGGAAGTCAACGAAACTATTCTCAGTGCTGATATTAACGACGATGATGTGGTAGCTGGTAGTAGCAGCAATCTTTCCATTACAAACAACACCGAGAATTGTTATCATGTGTTCAGGCTATCATCAGATATTAGCCCTGTCTTGAGTCAAACGGCAATTCTTGACGGGTTCACAATAACAGGTGGAAATGCAGACAGTGAAACATCTCCTGACACCCAAGGAGGTGGTGTAGTGATAGAATCACAATCGCCACTACTCCGAAACCTGGTTATTAAATACAACTTTGCTAAAGGTGGCGGAGGTATTACGATGATGGGCCCGGAAGTGAACCCGGGATTAAATAACACAGTCATACAAAATTCAGTGGTAAAGAATAATTTGTCATCGGGAGGCGGGGGGGGTGTCAATATGGTTAACTGTGGGGCCAATGCAGAAGTTGTCAACTGTATCATTTCGGGTAATTTAACCACAATGAACCCCGGACCCTGGAATGTTGGTGGAGGTGGTATCCGAATTTATCACCGTGCTAAATTCACTAATTGTCTGATTACCAATAACTGGGCTCCGTATTGTGTCGCCGGAGGGGGAGGTGTTTTTATCGATTACGGACATTTTTGGAGCACTCTTAGTGTAATTTTTACCGGATGTACGATTGCTGACAATTATGCTTTAAATTACGGAGGCGTTAGCTACGTTGTAAATGGAGGGGAATTTCGCAACTGTATTCTTTGGGGAAATACCGACCAAAATGGACTATCGAACTATTATGGAAGTAATTACATTTATTGCAATACAACCCCACTACCTTCAGGAGCCGGAAATATTTCAACAGATCCCGGTTTTGTTGATTCTGGAAACAATGATTATAGGTTGGTTGATATTTCACCCTCGGTAAACACAGGTACCAATGGCTATAATGCACAGACGTATGATGTACGCGGACAAGCCAGAATTCAAGGGGGAACAATTGATATGGGAGCATACGAATGGACAACAGGTATTGATCCTGTAGCAACAACACCTGAAATAACCTGCCCTGCAGATATTTACGTAAATAACGATGCCGGATTATGCACTGCTGTTGTGAATTACGATGCTGCTGTTGCTACCGGTACCCCTCCTCCTTCACTTATCTATTCCCATGCATCAGGCTCGGAATTCCCTGTTGGAACAACAACAGTCACAGTTACTGCTACCAACATTGTAGGAGTTAATCAATGTACATTCGAAATAATCGTAAGTGATGCTGAAATTCCTACAATTACATGTCCTCCAAACCTCGCTATAAATACAGACACAGACCTTTGTACTGCCAGCGGTGTTGTACTTGGAATTTCAATCACAAGCGATAACTGCGGGGTTCTATCCACCTTAAGCGATGCAGTTGAGCCATATGCAGTTGGAACACACATTATCACATGGACGGTTACCGATGCCAGCAACAATTCGGCTACCTGTCAGCAAACAGTTACCGTGACCGATGCTCAGGTTCCAACAATTGCTTGTCCATCAAATGTTTCGGTTAATACCGATGCAGACTTTTGTACAGCAAGTGGGGTTGATTTGGGAACACCTACAGCCGGCGATAACTGCAGCTTCACTGTGACCAACGACGGGGTTGAACCGTATGCAGTTGGAACACACATTATCACATGGACAGTTATCGACGCCAGCAACAATTCGGCTACCTGTGAGCAAACCCTTACAGTTACCGACAATCAATTGCCGGTAATTAACTGCCCTGTCGATGTATTGGTGAACACCGATACCGATTTATGTACT
>ENA-UPTA01002389-UPTA01002389.1-activated-sludge-metagenome-genome-assembly--contig:-NODE-2389-length-19473-cov-10.457411_pt1 | contig 19473 bp, 14 predicted proteins | sample MGYA00238184_ERZ773361 | MGnify/ENA primary metagenome ERZ773361 (study PRJEB29100, sample SAMN05720205) | activated sludge metagenome | isolation source: anaerobic digester from wastewater...
GCCCGGAGCTCCTCGAGGCTCTTGGCGACCTCGTCGAGCGTCGCCTGCATCTCGGCGCTCTCGACGCCAGCCGAGGTGAGCTGGCCCTCGAGCTGCTGCTTCTCCTGCGAGAGCTTCTGGTTGTCGGTGCGGAGCTGCTCGATCTCCTTCTTCCAGCCGCAGCCGCCCAGCGCGAGGGCGGCGGCAAGGACCCCGGCGAAGGCGACCCGCGTCGCGATGAACCGATGGGACATGGTTTTCCTCCTCTGAGAGTGCGATCGAGTTCGTTGGATGACTCTCGAGATTACCTCGGAGCGGGCCGGCGGGAGTCAACTTCCTGCCCCGGCCCCGGAGGGGCGCCCGCCGCGGCCCGGCCTCGCCCGGGAGGCCGGGGTGAGATGATCCCTGGCCGAAAAGGGAGCAGAGACCGATGTCGAACGTGCGGACGAAGCGCGGAACGATCGCGATTCTGACCGGGGGAGGAGACGTCCCGGGCCTGAACCCGGCCATCCGGGCCATCACCGTCCGGGCGCTCCGGGACGGCTTCCGGGTCCTCGGCATCCGCCGGGGCTGGGCCGGCCTGATCGAGCTGGACGGGGGAACGGGGAGGCCCGACGGCGACTGCGTCGTCGAGCTCTCCGAGGAGATCGTCAACAAGATCGGGCGGACGGGCGGGACGTTCCTCCACACGTCCCGGACCCGCCCGTCGCACGTCCCGCGGGCGAACGTCCCGGAGCACCTGCGAGACCGCTACTCCGGCGAGATGAACGACCTCACCCCCGAGGTCCTGTCGAACGTCGGGAAGCTCGGCATCGACGTCCTGATCCCGATCGGAGGGGACGACACGCTCTCGTACGGCGTCCGCCTCCACAAGGAGGGGGTGAAGGTCGTCGCACTCCCGAAGACGATGGACAACGACGTCCCCGGGACCGACTACTGCATCGGCTTCTCGACCTGCGTCACGAGGACGATCGAGATGACGCACGCCCTCCGGACCTCGGCCGGGAGCCACGAGCGCTTCCTCGTCATCGAGGTCTTCGGCCGCTACGCCGGCTTCACCGCCCTCCTCCCGACGATGGCGGGTGCCGCGAACCGCTGCGTCATCCCCGAGCACCCGTTCGACGTCGACCGGCTGACGGAGCTCCTGGTCGCCGACCGGACGACGAACCCGAGCCGCTACAGCGTCGTCCTCGTCTCCGAGGGGGCCAAGTTCGCCGGGATGGACGAGATGGTCTACTCGGACCAGGAGCAGGACGCCTACGGCCACAAGAAGCTCGGAGGCGTCGGCGACCTCGTCGCCGAGAAGCTCCGGCAGCTCTCGCCCCGCCACGCCGGAGGGAGGCGGGTCAACACGATCAGCCAGCGACTCGGCTACCTCGTCCGCTGCGGCGACCCCGACGCGCTCGACTCGATCGTCCCGATGGCGTTCGGCAACCTCGCGATGGACCTGATCCTCCGGGGGAGCTTCGGGCGGCTCGTCTGCGTGAGGAACGGCCGCTACGACGACGTCCCGGTCGACGTCGTGACGAGCCGAAAGAAGTCGGTCGACGTCGCGAAACACTACGTCGCCGACCGCCTCCGCCCCCGCTACGAGGACTTCGGGAACAAGCCGGTCTTCATCATGACGAGCGACTACTGAGGCGTGTCCGGCCCTCCCGCGCGAATCCGTCGTAACCTCCGGGCGGAGCCGAGCACGTGATACGCCTCTACGGATTCGTCGACGGGACCCTCCGCGCCCTTCACCTCGCGCCGATGGGCGAGGCGAGCGGCCCCGAGTGGGACGCGGTCGCCTGGGTCGACCTCCTCGAGCCCGAGCCCGAGGAGAAGTCCTGGGTGGAGCGGGTCTGGGGGATCGAGGTCCCCTCGCGCTCCGAGATGCGCGAGCTCGAGGCGAGCTCCCGCTGCTACCAGGAGGCCGACAGCCTCCACCTGCTCACCGCCTTCATCGCGAGCGAGCCGGGCCCCGCGCACACGATCGACGTCTGGTTCAACCTCCACCGCGGTCGCCTCTTCACCGTCCGGCCCGAGAAGCTCCCGCCGTTCCGCCTCTTCCGCCTCCGCGCCACGAGCCAGCCCGAGGAGGTCCGGGAGCCGATCGACATCCCGCTCGGAATCATCGAGGCCGAGATCGACGTCCTCTCCGACGTCCTCGAGGCGGCCTACGCCCGGCTGGAGCGGGTGAGCCGCTCCGTCCTGACCGAGGGAGCGCGCGACCTCGAGGACCTCCTCGAGAAGCTCGCGGCCGAGGAGGACCTCCAGGGCAAGACCCGCCTCGTCCTCCTCGACCTCCGCCGCAGCCTGACCTTCCTCCTCCGCTACGTCGTCGGGTCGACCCCGCGCGCGAACGTGATCAAGGGGGCGCTCCGCGACATCGAGTCGCTCACCAGCCACTCGGGCTTCGTCTTCGAGAAGGTGAAGTTCCTGATGGACGCGACGATGGGCTTCATCAACCTCGAGCAGAACAAGATCATCAAGATCTTCTCGATCGCGGCGGTGGTCTTCCTGCCGCCGACGCTCGTCGCGAGCATCTACGGCATGAACTTCCGCGTCCTCCCCGAGCTCGAGTGGCTCTGGGGCTACCCCTTCGCCCTCGGGCTGATGGTCCTCTCCGGGATCGCCCCCTACTGGCTCTTCAAGCGCAAGGGCTGGCTGTAGCCGCTCACCCCTGCCGCTTCAGCTCCGCCACGAGCCGGCGCAGCGTGGCGTCGCCGTCGTCGGGAGGGAGCGGGCAGGAGCCGGCGCCCCGGTGCCCGCCGCCTCCGAAAAGCGACATCGTGTGGCCGACGTCGCTCCAGCTCGACCGCTCGAAGATGTTGTGCCCCACGGTCGCCATGACGACGTCCCTCCGCGGCCCCCACTGGAGCCTCACCGAGACGGTCGCCTCCGGGAAGAGCGTGTAGACGAGGAAGCGGTTCCCGATCGGGATCGGGGAGAGGTCCCGGAAGTCGGTCACGACGACGTTCGCCTCGAGCCGCGAGGAGGCGAGGAGCGCCTTGCGGAACTCCTCGTCGGCCTCCCGCATCTTCGCGACGCGCTCCGTCACCTGCGGCGAGCGGAGGACCTCGTCGAGCGGCATCGAGCGGAGTGCCATCCCGAGGAAGAGGAAGTAGTCCCTGAAGCCGCTGAGGCCGGTCCTCGAGTCGATCGTGAAGCCGAGGAGGATGACCCGTTCCGGGTCGAGGACGTCGCGGCGGGTCAGGTTCGCCGAGTCGACCCGGTCGGTCCCGGCCACGAGCTCCCCGTATCGCTCGAAGAGCCGCCACCCCTTCCGCTCGCAGTAGTAGTCGTGGACGAGGCGGGCCGTCGACGGGGCGAGGCCGTATCGCCCCTGGAAGGCCGCCTCGGGCCGCGCGTTCGCGTCGACGAGCTCGTGGTGGTCGAACCACATCGAGCAGCTCGGGTGGAACGGGAGGTTCGCGAGGACGTCCCCGTCGCGCACCTCGAACCGCCCGTCCGTCAGCTCCTGCGGGTGGACGAGCTCGATCGCGTCGACCTTCTCGACCGACGTGATCAGGACCGAGCAGGTGAGGCCGTCGAGGTCTCCTCGCGTCACGAGCCGCATGCCGATTCGCCCCTTCTCTCGCGGTGCGGCCGGCCGGACGGACCCGCGGGACCGTCCGGCCGGCCAGGCCGCGTCAGACCTTCTCGAAGACCGTCGCGACGCCCTGGCCGAAGCCGATGCACATCGTCGCGACGCCGACGCGGGCCCCCCTCGCCTTCATGGCGTGGAGGAGCGTCGTCGTGATCCGCGCGCCCGAGCAGCCGAGCGGGTGCCCGAGGGCGATCGCGCCCCCGTTCACGTTCACCTTCTCCTCCATCACGTCGAGGAGGCCGAGGTCCTTGATCACCGGGAGCGACTGCGCCGCGAAGGCCTCGTTCAGCTCCCAGAGGTCGACGTCGCCCGCCTTCATCCCGATCCGCGCGAACGCCTTCTTCACCGCCGGGACGGGGCCGTAGCCCATGATCGACGGGTCGCAGCCGGCCGCCGACATCGAGCGGATGCGGGCCATCGGCGTCTTCCCGAGCTCCTTCGCCTTCTCGGCCGACATGACGAGGAGCGCGGCGGCGCCGTCGGAGATCGCCGAGGAGTTCCCCGCCGTGATCGTCCCGCTCTTCGGGTCGAACGCGGGCTTGAGCTTGGCGAGCCCCTCGAGCGTCGTCTCGGGGCGGATCACCTCGTCGAAGTCGAAGAGCCTCAGCGCCCCGTCCTCGTCGTGCCCCTCGAGAGGGGCGATCTCGGCCCGGAACGCGCCGGACTGCGTCGCCTTCCAGGCGCGCATGTGCGAGCGGTGGGCGAACGCGTCCTGCTCTACGCGCGTGATCCCGTGGAGACGTCCGAGGTATTCGGCGGTGAGCCCCATCGCGCCGGCCGCCTTCGCGTTCCGCTTCGCGTTCTGCGGCGCGAAGTCGACGCCGTGCGTCATCGGGACGTGCCCCATGTGCTCGACGCCGCCGACGACGAAGAGGTCGCCGTAGCCCGCCATGATGGCCATGGCGGCGGAGTGGAGGGCCGTCATCGACGAGCCGCAGAGGCGGTTGATCGTCTGGGCGGGGACCTGCTTCGGGATCGACGTCAGGAGCTGGGCGAAGCGGGCGACGTTGTAGGCCTGCTCGAGCGTCTGCTGGACGCAGCCCCAGATCACGTCGTCCACGTCGGCCGGGTCGACCTCGGGGTTGCGGGCGAGGAGCGCCTTGATGACCTCGGCCGAGAGCGTCTCGGCCCTCACGTTCCGGAACATGCCGCCCTTCGAGCGGCCCATCGGCGTGCGGACGGCATCGACGATGACGACGTCTCTCATCTCATCACTCTCCGTGGAAGCCCTTGCCGGTGGCGGCGAGGCCCTTCAGCTGCGCGGTGGGGGCGTAGAGGGCGCCGAGAGCCGCGTGCTTCTCCGCGGCGGCGAGGAGCGCCTTCGATCCCGTGGCGTCGGCCCAGCGGAAGATCCCGCCGCGGAAGGGCGGGAAGCCGAGGCCGTAGACGAGGGCGAGGTCGACCTCGGTCGGCGTCGCGACGATGCCGTCCTCGAGGCACCGGGAGCACTCGAGGAGCATCGGCAGCATCATCCGCTCGACGATCTCGGCGTCGCTCACCTCGGGCGAGGCCTTCGCGTGCGCCTTCATCGCCTCCTCGGTGAACGGGTCGACGTTCTTCTTCGGCGGCCCCTTCTTCTGCGGCTCCCAGAGATAGAAGCCCTTCCCGTTCTTCTGGCCGTAGCGCTGGGCGGCAACCATCTTCTCGATCGCGCTCTCCCCCGCGTGCGACATCCGGTCGGGGAAGGCGGCGGCCATCACCTTGTCGGCGTGGACGCCCGTGTCGATCCCGACGACGTCGAGGAGGAGGGCCGGACCCATCGGCCAGCCCCACTTCTCCATCACCTTGTCGACCCGCTTGTAGTCGACGCCGTCCGTGAGGAGGAGCTCGAAGCCCGAGAAGTAGGGGAAAAGGACGCGGTTGACGAGGAACCCGGCGCAGTCGCCGACGACGATCGGGGTCTTCCCCATCGCCGTGGCGTACGCCACCGTCGTCGCGATCGCCTCCGGGCTCGACTTCGCGCCGCGGATCACCTCGACGAGCGGCATCCGCGGGACCGGGTTGAAGAAGTGCATCCCGCAGAAATTCTCGGGGGCCGCGAGCGCCTCGGCGAGGCGGGTGATCGAGATCGTCGAGGTGTTCGACGCCAGGATCGTCCCGGGCTTCACCGCCTTCTCGAGGTCGGCGAGGACCGACTTCTTCACCTTCTCGTTCTCGACGACCGCCTCGACGACGACGTCGACCGCGCCGAAGTCGCCGTAGGAGAGGGTCGGCGTGATCCCCGCGAGGACCTGCGCCATCTTCCCGGCGGTCATCTTCCCGCGCTCGACCTGCTTCTCGAGGAGCTTCGCCGCCTCGCCCATCCCGAGCTCGAGCTGCTTCGGGGCGATGTCCTTCATCAGGATCGGGACCCCCTTCGAGGCCGACTGGTAGGCGATGCCGCCCCCCATGATCCCGGCCCCGAGGACGGCCGCGCGCTGCACCGGCTTCGCGCCGGCGGTCGCCTTCTTCGCCAGCTTCTTGACGAGCTGGTCGCCGAGGAAGACCGAGACGAGGCCGTGCGCCGTCGAGGTCTTCGCGATCCGCGCGAACGTCGCGGCCTCGATCTTCAGCGCTTCGTCGCGCCCGAGGCCCGCGCCTTTCTGCATCGCCTCGATCGCGGCGACGGGAGACGGGTAGTTCGGGCCGGCCTTCCCGCCGACGAACGCCTTGCCCCCCTCGAAGACCATCCCCGCCTCGACCTTGTTGAGCGGGAGCGGGGCCTTCTTCTCCTCGACCCGCCTCTTCCAGTCGAGCTTCCCGTCGGCCGCGTCCGAGAGCATCCGGAGGGCGACCTCGCGGAGCTTCCCGGGCTCGCAGACGGCGTCGACGGCGCCGATCTTCAGCCCCTCGGCCGCGGGGTACTGCTCGCCCGTGGCGATCCACTCGATCGCGTTGTCGGCCCCGCACATCCTCGAGAGGCGGACGGTGCCGCCCCAGCCGGGGAAGATCCCGAGCTTCGTCTCGGGGACGCCCACCTTCGCCACCGTCGACGCCACGCGGAAGTGGGCCGAGAGCGCGAGCTCGAAGCCGCCGCCGAGGCAGAAGCCGTTGATCGCCACCACGGAGGGGCACGGGAGGTCCTCGATCGCGCTGAACGTCGCGTCGGTCTCGAGGAGCCAGCCGGCGAGCTCCTCCTCGCTTCGCCTGAAGTGCGTGAGGAACTCGGTCACGTCCGCGCCGACGATGAAGACGTCCTTGCCGCTCGTGATCAGGAGTCCCTTCGGCGGCGCGGCCACGAGGCCCGCGACGACCTCCTTCAGCTCGCCGAGGGTGAGGCTGTTGAACTTGTTGACGGAGTCGCCCTGCAGGTCGAACCGCAGCTCGACGAAGCCTCCGTCCAGCGGAACGGTCTGGATGGCCTTCCCTTCGTACTTCATCCGCCTCTGCTCCTTCCTCAGCTCCATCCGGGAATCCGGTCGGGTTCGGTCCGCGATCATATCCGCCGCGCCGCAGCACAGGAGCCGAGGCCAGGGAGCTGGGGTCAGGTCTTGTATTGTGACTTTCGCTCCCGCGAAAGTCACAATACAAGACCTGACCCCAGGTGTTTCCGCGGCGTAGACTGGGTGCAGCTCCGCTTCGGAAGGAGGATCGCCATGTCCTTCGTCTCGTCCGAAGAGAAGACCCTCGCCTTCGTCGCCGCGCAGCTGGGGGCCTCGCCGAAGGGGCCGCCGCGCTCGCGTGAGAAGAGACGCCCCCTCGTGACCGTCTCGCGCGAGACCGGGGCGGGCGGAAACACGTTCGGCGAGGCGCTCTGCGGCTGGCTCGAGGAGAACCAGCCGAAGGGGCGCGGCCCGTGGGTCCTGGTCGACCGCGAGCTCGTCGACAAGATCCTGGAGGACGACGCCCTCCCGGACCGGCTCGCCTCCTGGTCGCCGGAGGACCACCTCGCGGGAGTCTCGTTCGTGATCGAGGAGCTCCTCGGCCTCCACCGCGCGGCCTGGAAGCCGATGCAGGAGACGACGGAGACGATCCTCCGGCTCGGAGAGATGGGGAACGTCGTCCTCGTCGGGCGCGGCGCGAACGTCATCCTCGGGCACCTGCCTCAGGCGTTCCACGTCCGCCTCGTCGCGTCGCTCGAGAGCCGCGTCGAGAACGTCGCCGCGGCCCGGGAGCTTTCGAAGAAGGCGGCCTGCGCCTGGGTCGAGGCCGAGGACAAGGCCCGGCGGCGCTTCATCCGCCGCTACTTCCAGGTCGACGTCGCCGACCCGCTCCTCTACAACCTCGTCGTCAACGTCGACCGCGTCCCGATCGAGGAAGCCGCGCGGGTCGTGGGCGAGGCGGTCCTGGCTCGCGCCGAGCGGGGAGGGTGAGGCCGGCGCAACGTCCCGCTTCGCCGCTCGCGCGACATCAGTAGCTCCCGCACTTCGGGCAGAGGTCGGCGTAGAGCTCGTCGAGGTGCCCCTCCGACTCGGGCCCCACGAAGCCGCAGCGGGGGCACTGGAACGAGAAGAAGCGGATGCGACCCTCCCGGCGGCAGCGCGGACAGTCGACGGTGCCCGTCCCCCGGCAGTAGCCGCAGAGGATCCATTGCTCCTCGTTCCCCTGGAAGCGGATTCGGCCGAGCGAGCTGCAGCGCGCGCAGGGGCCTCCGAGGCCGGTCCCCTGGCAGGTCGGGCACTTCGCGAGTCGTTCGCGCGCGAGCATGGGAACCTCCCGGCCGTCGAGGCCGCGGCTTTCGTTCGTGCGTGCGGAGATCGCTGGAGAAAGTCTACGCTCCGGGAGCGCTCCGATCACCGCTGAAACGCGTACGAGACCTTCAGGAAGAGCTGGCGGCTCTCCGGAGGGAGCCCGCCGTCCTCGGAGAGCGTCCGGGCGTCGCCGTAGCCGAGGAAGACGACGCTCTGCCAGTTCAGGCGGTACCCGAGGAGGGCCGACGCGGAGAACGAGCCCGATTCCGCCTCAACGTCCGTCGGGTAGAGCTCCGGCGCCTGCCAGGCTCCCACGTACTGCCCGATGACCCGGACCCAGGCGCGCGCCGTGAGGGTCCACGTCGCGTTCATCCTCTCGACGTGCGCCGTGAAGAGCCGCGGTGAGCGCCCGTCCGGGAGGTCGACGTCCATCCAGCGGACCTCGCCGCTGAGATCGAGCCGGAGGTGGTCGCCCGGGCGGAAGACGACGCTCGCCGCGAGCCATCCTCCCTTCCCCGTGCGCGACCCCTCGAAGTCGATCTCCTCGCCGATCGCCCCGTCGATCGCGATCCCGGCGAAGAAGCGGGAGGGAACGGCGCCCACGCCGTAGACGAGCCGCCTTCGCGACAGGAGCTCGGTCCCGGCCCGGATCCTCTCGTTCCGAAGCTCGAGGAGGACGGAGCCGTTGTACTTCGTCTCGAGCCGGACCGCGGACGCGACGACCTGGCTCAGCAGCTCCCCCTCCCGGTCGGCGAGGGAGTCGGCGAAAGCGAAGACCCGGACCCGTGAGACGAAGCCGGTCGGCCGGAAGGTCCTCCCGAGCTCGCCGTACCCCTCCCGGAAGCCGACCTGCGGGACGAAGCCGAGGTCGGCCCGGAAGCCGTCGGAGAAGTCCTTGTACTCGAGCCCCCAGTCCCACGTCTCGGTCGTGTGCGACCACCAGACGTCGGCCCCGTGGCCCGAGAGGGAGCGCCCGTCCCACTCCGCCGCCCGCTCGGGGCGATCCGGCGTCTCGCTCCACGACCAGAGGAGCTGCCCCGTCACCGAATCGGTCTCGCTCAGGTTGAGGCGGAAGTCCGGCCCGAGGACTCGGTTGCTCGCCGAGCCGGGCATCTCCTTGGCCGTGACGAGGAACGACGCGAAGGAGCGGCCGACGTCCCGCCGGACCCTCCCGACGAAGTCGAGCGACCGGAAGTCCTGCGCCGCGAGCCCGGAGCCGTTCGGACCGGGAAGGATGACGCTCCCGCCCCCGCGGTCCTCGGCGACGAGCGCCGTCCAGCTCGTCCCGCCCCGCTTCCCCGTTCCGCGAAGGCCCCAGCGCGGCGACGTGACGGAGCGGGTGTAGACGGCCTGCACCGGCGTCGAGAGGAGGTCGACTCCCTCGAGGAAGAAGGGGCGCTTCTCGGGGTAGAAGAGGGCGAAGCGCTCGTTCACGCCGATCCGGGCGGTGTCCGACTCGATCTGGGAGAAATCGGGGTTGAACGTCCCGTCGAGCGCCACGCCGGCGGACGGGGTCCATTTCACGTCGAGGCCGCCGTCCGGCTCGACGGGCCTCGCCACGCTCCCCGTCCCGTCCGCGCGGGGCAACGTCTCCTCCGAGGCGGTCGCGTAGGGCGCCACGACGAGATGCCCGCCCGGGGGAAGCCCTTCGAGGCCGGTCAGGACGTTCTCCGAGCAGATGAAGCAGTTCCGTCCGCGCGGGAGCCGGGCGGAGAACATCTGATAGCGGAAATCGCGCGGGCGGTTCCTGTAGAGGAGGATCCCCCAGGTCTGCGGGTCCGCCCTGTCGTACCGGAGAGAGGAGAACGGGATCCGGATCTCGAGGTTCCAGCCCGTCGGCGTGATCTTCGCCGCCGCTTCCCAGTGGAAGTCGGGCGAGGAGTCCTCGTTCCCGTCGTCCGTCACGGCGTCGTACTGGACGCCGCGCGGGTTCGCGAGGAAGAGGATCGCCGTCCGGCCGTCGTTGCGGGTGTCGAGGATGATCCCGGCGTAGTCGGTCCCGCCCCCGAGGACGTCGCGCTGGGCGAACGGCGCCCGGATCTTCCCGGGTTCGGGGTCGTCGCACTCCAGGGCGGCATAGAGGTGCCGGCCGTCGTAGGCGAGGCGCCCGACCGTCCGGACCTTCGGCGGGAGGTTGTCCCCCGGGTTCGTCTCGTAGAAGGTCTCGACCCGCCCCGCCCCGAGCCAGCCGGCGTCGCCGAGGTCGCCGTCGACCGTGATCGGACCGGCGGCGCGCGAGATCCGGATCTCGGCGCCGCGCAGCCCGTCCGCCCCCTCCTGAAGACAAAGCGCCGGACCGGCCACGACGGCCAGCCCGGCGAGGAGGAGGAGGGAACCTCGGGCTTTCACCCGCCCTCTGATACGGACGGCAGGGGCGCGGGGTTTCGCCCGCGCCCCTCCTCCCGGCCGATCCGGCCCTCCCGGCTACTCGGGCCGCTTCGGCTCCTCGGCGAGCTTCCGCGCCTTCAGCCGGTCGCCCCCGTCCTTCGCGATCGCCCGGTACCACTCCTCGCGGTACTTCGGGTGGGTGACGCCGCCCTGCGTGTCGCGGACGTTGCCGTCCATGTACTTCCAGAGGAGGTGGTCGCCGAGCTTCTTCCAGCGGGCGAAGACCAGGTCGCCCGCCCCGACGGAGTACTTCGTCAGGTAGTCCCGCGCCGCCGCCGGCGAGGCGGCGTGGAGGCGCACGGCCTCCTTCTCGACCTCGGGCTGCTCGGCGAGGAAGCGTCCCTCGAGCTCGTCCTGCGCCGCGCGGACGTCGACGATCATGTCGCTGTAGCGCGAGTAGGCCCAGTTCGTGACGAAGTTGAAGACCCAGAAGGCCGAGTCCCACGAGAAGGCCGAGAAGTCGGCCGTCCCGACGGCGAAGCTCTTCGGCACCTCGCGGATGCCGCAGTACATCGGCGTGTAGACGGTGGAGTAGGTGTCGTCGACGCCGAACCAGAGGACGCCGCCGACCGGGTTCGGGAGGTACGACCGGAGCTGGGCGACGAACGAGTAGCCGGTCTGCTGCGTGGAGATCGCCCGCTCGTGGACGTAGTCGACGCCGTCCACCTTGAAGCCCATCGGCCGCCAGCGGTACGGGAGGACGAACGGCCCGGCGCCGATGTCCTTCGTCATGTCGAGCTCGGTCCCTTCGAAGTGGTCCCGCATCAGCTCCATCACGTCCTTCGTCGTCAGCTTCTTGTCGGGCTTGATCGCCCAGGGCATCGGCTTGGCGCCCGGGACGGCGAGGATCCAGTCCGACGAGAGGTTCAGCGACGGCGCCGCGCGGCGGAAGACGCTCCAGACCCGGCCGTCGCAGCTCCGGAGCGTGCTCGCGCGGAGCGGAGCGTACGCGTCGGCGAACGAGAACTCCTCGTCCTTCCCCGTGAACCAGCCCTTGTCGCGCGCGAAGGAGACGACGTCCTTCGAGAAGAGGACGTTCTTCGGGTCGTTCCGCGGGAACTGCCGGATCCGCGGCTGGTTCGCGTGGGCCGAGATCATCCCGTCCGGCACCTTCACGGCGACCCAGACGGCCCCCTTCTGCTCCTTCCCCTTCCCGATGATCTCGAGGACCCACGCCTCGTTCGGGTCGGCGATGGAGATCGACTCACCGCTCGAGGCGTAGCCGAACTCGTCCACGAGCTTCGTCATCACCTCGATCGCTTCGCGGGCCGTCTTCGACCGCTCGAGGCCGATCCACATGAGCGAGCCGTAGTCGATGATCCCGGCCGGGCCTTCCAGCTCCTTTCGGCCGCCGAACGTCGTCTCGCCGATCGAGACCTGGTACTCGTTCACGTTGCCGACGACCTGGTAGGTCACCGGCGCCTGCGGAATCCGGCCGAGCGTCTTGCCGGTGTCCCACTCCACGATCTCGCGCATCTCGCCGAAACGGTGGACGCCCGCGGGAGTGAAGTAGAGCTCGCCGTAGAGCTCGTGGCTGTCGGCGGCGTACGTGATCATCGTCGAGCCGTCGGCCGAGGCCCCCTTCGTCACGAGGATGTTCGTGCAGGCGGGGGCGTCGGGCGCGGCCAGGGCGAGGGTCGCGGCGAGGACGAGGAGGGCGGCGGGCTTTCTCATGCGGCTTTCGCGGCTCCTTAGACGGGGCCGCCCTGCCCGCGATCGCCGCGGGGAGCCGCCCCGCGAGCATCGTACCGGAGGCAGGACGACCGCGCCCGACACGCGCCGGAACGCAGGACCTCGCGGGTCCTACTTCGAGAGGAGGGTCCAGGCCCCGATCGCGAGGAAGCCGACGCCGGCGATCGTCTTCAGGAGCTTCGGAGAGAGGAAGCGCTCGAGCTGCGAGCCGACGAGGACGCCGATGCCGGCGGCCGCCGTCAGCGCGAGGGCGGCGCCCGCAAAGACGACCCACTTGCTCGTCTGGCGATCCGCCGAGAAGAGGAGCGTCGCCAGCTGCGTCTTGTCGCCCATCTCCGCGACGAGGACCGTGACGAACACCGTCGCGAACGTCTTCCAGTGCATCGGACTGCCTCCGCCCCGCGTGCGTCGCCGCGCGCCGCGCCCGGGACGCGGGAGGATACCGGAGGCGCTCGCGCCCCGCCTCTCCGGCCGCTACGATCGCCCCGTGGGTCCCGCTCACCGCCCTTCGGCGATCCTCGCCGCGCTCCTCGGCGCGGCCCTGGCCGCGGGCGCCGTCCCCGCGGCGCGCGCGGCGGACCCGCCGAAATCGGGCGTCATCTCCCGTCCGAAGGGCTTCTCCACGATCCGCCTCGTCGCCCCGCCCGGCCTCTCCGTCTTCCTCGGCGACGTCCCGGTCGGGACGACCGACGTCCTTCGTCAGGGTCTCTGGCTGCAGGACCTGCCCGCCGGGCGCTACGTCCTGCGCGTCGAGAAGGCTGGCTTCGAGTCGAAAGAGGTCACCGTCCTCGTCGGCGAGGGCGACACGAAGGAGGTGCGCGTCCTCGCGCTTCGCCCGAGGCCGACGCCCACGCCCGCTCCGCCGGAGACCGCGGCAGCCGCATCCCCGGCCCCTTCCGCGCCGAGCCCGGCGCCCGTCCGCGCCGTGATCCTTTCGCGGACGCCGGTCGCCGGCGGCACGCTCGTGACGGGCATCGCCTCGAGCGCCGTCGACGCGCTCCCGCTGATCGAGGATCTGAAGTCGGAGTGCCGCTGCACGCCCGCTCTCGAGTCGATGACGAAGCGAAAGGACGGGCTGTACGAATTTCGCGTGAGGCTGCCGGGAACGTAGACTACGGGAATCGCCGACGGGGCGGACTCGAAGGCATGGATTCTCGAAATACCGACACCTCGGGCCTCGAGAGGGAGCCGCTTCGGCCGCTCCCTCCTCCCGTGCCCGGCGACGTCCTCTCGGGGAGGTGGGAGCTCCGCCGCCTCCTCGGCCAGGGTGGCTCCGGCCTCGTCTTCGAGGCGTGGGACCGAGAGCTGAAAGGCGCCGTCGCCCTCAAGCTCCTTCGGCCCGACCGACTCTCTCCCGCCTCCCTCGCCCGCCTACGCCGCGAGGTGAAGGTCGCGCACGCGGTCGCGAGCCCGCGCCTCGTCCGCGTCTACGACCTCGGCGAGGACCATGGTCGTCCGTTCCTCACGATGGAGCTCGTCCCGGGCGCGCCTCTCCGGGACCGGACGAGCGGACCGCTTCCGATCGGCGACGTCGTCCGAATCGGAATCGAGGTCCTGGAAGGGCTCGCCGCCCTTCACGCCGCGGGGATCGTCCACCGCGACGTGAAGCCCGGCAACGTCCTCCTCGGCCCCGACGGCGGGGCCCGGATCGTCGATTTCGGCCTCGCCCGGAGCCTCGACCGCGACGAGACGCGCCTCACCGAGACGGAAACGGCCCTCGGCACGGCCGACTACATGGCCCCGGAGCAGGCCCTCGGCCACGACGTCGACGCGCGGTCGGACCTCTACGCCTTCGGCGTCCTCCTCTTCGAGCTCCTCACGGGCGACCTCCCGTGGAGGGCCGAGTCGTCGTTCGGCTCCGTCCTCGCGCGGCTCCGCGCGAAGGCTCCCGACGTGAAGAAGCTCCGCCCTGAGACGCCCCGATGGCTGGGGGAGACGGTCGGTCGCCTCCTCGAGCGGAAACCCGCCGACCGCCACGAGAGCGCGGAAGCGGTCCTCGCGATCCTTCGCCGGGAGTCGGTCGGCTGGCGGGAGGTCCTCGCCCGGCGGAGGCGCCCGCTCCTCGCCGTCGCCGCCGCGCTCGCTGTCGCCCTTCTCGGCGCCGCCGGCTGGCGGCTCGCCGCGAAGCCCTCGCTCGCTTCGGTCGCCGCCGACGGCGCCTTCGGCGCGCGCGGCGTCGACCGCTCGGGGCGCATCCTCTGGAGGCGGCCCGACCTCGACCCCGCGCGCTGCGCGGCGGCGGGCCGCTTCCGGAAGGACGGACCCGTGGAGGTCGCGGCGATCCTCGAGAGGGAGGCTTACGAGAGGGCGCCGGAACGGGTCTACACGCTCTCCTTCCTCGAGGCCGCGACCGGGCGCGTGGCCCGCACGGCGGCCCTCGCGCCCGAGCTGAACGGCTTCCCCGTGAACGAGCGGCGCTTCGCCGTCACGACGATGAAGGCCGCCGACACGGACGGTGACGGCCTCGACGAGGTCTTCGTCAGCTACTTCCACTCCTGGGCGCCGTCCTTCGTCCTGATGTGGAACCCCGCGGACGGGCGGTCTCGCATGACGTTCACCGGCGGCGGGCACCATCGCCTCGTCGACGCGGCCGACGTCGACGGCGACCGGCGGAAGGAGATGCTCCTCCTCGGCATCAACAGCCCGTTCGGCTGGTACCGCGCCTTCGCCGTCGCGCGGCTCTGGGAACGCGACCCGCGAGACGCCTCGCCGCGGATCACCCCCTTCGGCACCTTCTCGGCCGACCAGGCGGGCGCAGGCAGCGACTCGAACCTGATCGACTACGTGCTGCTCCCGCGGGGCATCTTCAGCGAGGACTCCCGCGAGCTGCGCGCCGTCGACGGCACGTCCTTCGCGCTCGACTACGGAAACGGCCGAACCGTCCGCATCGACCTCGGAGGCTGCGGTCTTCTCTCTCCGTCCGAGAGCCTCGATTGCCGGGCTCTGCGACGAAGCCGGATGTCGGCCTACGCGAACCTGCGCGAGGGCCTGCGACGCGGCCGGGCCGGCGTCGCCGACGAGGCCGTCGAGTCCTTCGACGCCGCCGAGCGCGACGCGCGCTCCGCCCGCGACCCGATCCTCCTCGAGCTCGTCCGCCGCTGGCGCGGGATGACGCTGCTCCTTCACGGGAACGCACGGGAGGGGGCCGCCGTCCTCGCCGAGCTCGTCCGCGTCTCGGAGAACGCCCTCGAGATCGCCGACGACGCCGGCCGCGAGCTCCACAAGGCGGGCCGGCTCCCCGAGGCGGCCGCCTGGTACTCCCGCGCCCTCGAGCGCGCCGGCCCCGAGCACACCGGACGCTCCGTGACCTACCCGCGCGAAGGGCTCCTCCTCGCCTTCGCGGAGCTCGGACGCTGGGAGGAGGCGTCCCGATGGGTCGACCGATGGTCCGCTGCGGCCAGCACGCGCGTCGTCGCCCGCGTCCCGTGGTATCGGGCGTTCCTCGCCTGGCGACAGGGCATCGCCTTCGACCCGCCGGAGCTCACCCTCGGGACGTACGATCTCCTCCACCTCTGGTGGTACGAGATGCTCCTCGCGAGGAACGCCGAGCCGAAACCCCTCCTCGAGCAGGCCCGGGCCGAGTTCGTCGAGGCCGTCCGCGCCCGCGGGCCGCTCCTCTCCGTCCAGGCCGAGCTCCTCGACCGGCTCGGACGCCGCGAAGAGGCACGAGCCGTCGCCCGCGAAGCCTGGCGCGAGACCGAGGCGGCCGTCCGGACGGAGGTCTGGACCCGCGCCCACCTCGACCTCGTCGTCGAGCGCGTCGTCCGCCTCGCCGGCGGCGACGAGGCCCGCCATGCCCGCGCCCTCCTCGAGACGGTCCGCGCCGAGGCGAAGCGGCCGGACCCGGGGACGAAGACGCGATGAGCGGGGCACGGCGTTTGCTGGTTGCCGATCGAGGTGCTCGATGCTGAGGCTCGTCATCCGCTACCGCCACGAGGCCCTCGTCTTTCCGTTTCCTGTAGCGGAGGTCACCCTCGGCTCCTCTTCGAAGGCCGACCTCGTCGTGCCGTTCCCCGGCGTCTCGCGCCTCCACGCCCGGATCTCGCCGGAGGCCGACGGCATCCGCATCGTCGACGCGGGCTCGAAGAACGGCGTCATCCGGGACGGGCAGCGAACCCTTCGCGCAGGGCTTCGCGAGGGCGATGAGGTCCTTCTCGGCGATGCGACGCTGGCCCTCCAGGAGGCCGGCGAGGCTGAGGATCTCGCCCTGGAGCTCGGCGCGTTGAAGCGTGGCGCAGCGCCCCCGACCGGCTCAACGGCGAGCGGTCCGCTCGACGCTCCCGCCGCAGCGCTGCGCCTCGTGCGAGAGCTGGAAGGAGACGGTCGCGAGACACCGACTCGGCGGCGAGCGCTGCTGCGCAAGGCCCGAACGATCCTGGGCGCCCAAGGTCTCGTCGCGCTCGACTCGCTCGCTGCTTCGGAGCCGGCCTTCCTTGACGTGGACGGCCCGGCGCCCGATAAGGCCCTCATCGAAACCCTGCGCGCCGTTGTCGGCAAGCGCACCTCGTCCCGGGCTCCGCTCCCCCTCTTCCTCGCGGGCGGCCAATCCGTCGCTCTTGCCCCTGCCACGTCATCCCTCCAAGGGCCATGCCTCATCGCCCTTTTCTCTGAGCTCCCGGGCGCGGAGGTCTCCTGGAAGCGAGAGCTGCTCGCCTTCCTCGCAAGCCGCCTCCTCAGCCCGACCGAAGACGCCGATGACCCCTCCCCGCCAGCAGGCGCTCGTTCGCTGCGGCTCCCCGAGGCGCTCGTCCTCGGCTCTTCGCCGGCGTTCGCCTCCTTTCTCGCGACGCTCGAGGCGACGGTCGGCAGCGGCCTCGACGCGCTTCTTACCGGCGAGACGGGCACGGGCAAGGAGCTGATCGCCCGCGCGATTCACGACTCGGGTCCCCACCCCGACGGTCCATTCGTCGCCATCAACTGTGCGGCCATCCCGAACGAGCTCCTCGAGGCCGAGCTATTCGGCGTCACGCGCGGGGCCGCGACGGGCGTCGAAGCGCGCCCGGGTCGGTTCCTCCAGGCGAACGGGGGCACGCTCTTTCTCGACGAGATCGGCGAGCTGCCGGAGCCCCTCCAGGCCAAACTCCTCCGAGTCGTCCAGGAACGCGAGGTTCTCTCGCTCGGGGGCGCCTCCGCACGGAGGATCCACGTCCGGATCGTTGCGGCAACGAACCGCGACCTCCTCCGACGGATGAAGGAAGGCCTCTTCCGACCCGACCTCTACTACCGCCTCTCCGCGCTCCAGTACCACGTCCCGCCCCTGCGCGACCGGCGCGAAGACATCCCCGCCCTCGTCCTCGCCTTCGCCTCCCGCTCCGCAGCCTCCCTCGGCCGCCGCGTCCGCGGCGTCAGCCGCCCGGCCCTCGACGTCCTTCTATCGCACGACTGGCCCGGCAACGTCCGCGAGCTCGAGACCGCCGTCCAGCGCGCCGTCCTCCTCTGCCCGTCCGGCGGCACGCTCCTCGCTGAGCACTTCTCACAGGTGAGGTGGGCTGTCGAAGAGAGGGCGAGGGAGGCGGTTGTCCTCACGCCCGTCGACGTGCTCGGCGCTCCCCAGCCGTGTTCCCCTCCTCCGTTCGCGGTCCCCGGCGACCTCGACCTCGAGGCCCGGCGCAACGCCGTCGAGAAGGAGACGATCGAGCGCGCCCTCGCGACGGCCAAGGGGAACAAGTCCCTCACCGCGAGGCTCCTGAGGATCTCGAGGAACGGCCTGGCGGCGAGGATGAAAGCGCTCGGGATCGGAGAGTAGCCGGCGTTCTTCGCCCGCACCTCAAACCGCAGCAGCTCACGACGTCGCCTGCGCGACCATTGAGCCAATGCTCGCAGCGCGCACGAGGCCGTGCCCTTAACGCGATCAGGTCCGGCCTCACACATGCGAGCACTGTCGCCGGGATTTCATGCTCGCGCCCGCCGAGACCGTTTCAGACCGATTTCCGCTTCCGACGCGCACCACTCCCGGCACTGCGGGCAGGCGTCTTGCTCACGAGGTCTCGAAGGTCGGCAGGCAGGCCGTACGAACAGACAGGAGGCCACTCGAATGAGGAACGCTATCAGCAGGCGAATCGCCCTCGTTCTCTCTCTTGCTCCTCTCTCATTCCCGGTTCAGGCCCAGGTCCGGGGCGGGCGCGCCCAGGGGGCCATCGTCGTCAGCGAGAGCGCGAATGTCTACCGCAACTCCGACGGCGACGCCGTCGAGGCGGTCGTTAGCCGCGGCGACTTCGTCGGGAGCATCACGGGTTCAGAGCTCCTTTCCGCCCAGTACCTTCTCGACGAGGTGAACGGACGCGTCCACGTCATGTACTTCAAGAACAAAGAGCAGAAGGGCACGATGTTCACCGCCTGGATGAATCCCGCAGACCTGGCTTCGTTCTTCTACGAGTGCGGATGCGGACCCGAAGGGAAAGAGTGTGCACCCTACCAGTTGAAGTTCATGTCCCGACGGTGGAACGCCTGTTACGTCGAGGCCAGGGACAAGAAGCTCGCCGAGCTGAAGGAGAAATGGGCCTCGGGCGGCGGCGGCGAGACGAATTCGTCCCCTACGGCGCCCCCAGCGAAGACTGCGTCGGCAGACCGCCCCCTTTCGAATGCCGACGTCATCAACATGACGACAGCCGGCCTCGACGAAGCTCTGATCATCTCGAAGATAGAAAAGGCCTCCACGGAGGCCCTCGACTCCTCGCCGGACGGCCTCGTAGCGCTGAAACAGGCTGGTGCGACGAAAGCCGTCATCGCCGCCGTCTCGCGTCGAGTCGAGATGCGGCAGTAGTTCACGCCACTTCCGGGACGAGGCGCCAAGCCGAACCGCGGGCGCCTCGCCCACGGCACGCAACGCCGCGTGACGACCTGTCAATCACTTGCCGCTCCCCGTAACACTGCTTCCCGCGACGAGACTCTCCTGTTCTGATCCTTGCTTCGCCTCTCGACGTCCTGGCCCAGGCGCCGGCCGTCAGTACGCCGGGGCCTTGCTGCGCTCCTTCGCGAGGTCTGTACTCCTCACTGCGAAAGATAGGGCCGGTTACCAGTGCAATGCGGCTTTGACGTAGGCCACGTCAGGATGGTCGAAGAAGCAACGGACGAGGGAGCGGTCGAGGGCGATCCCAGTCATGGCGTTCTCGACGGCGGCATCGAAGTCCTCGGTGGCGAAAACGGGGGTCCGTCTGAAGAGTCCCTTCAGCTGGGACCAGACGTGCTCGTCCGGATTCATCTCCGGTGCGT